>Ga0181387_1000002_pt1 | contig 52779 bp, 61 predicted proteins | sample 10SPOviralmetaG_FD_130119 | JGI IMG/M metagenome (GOLD analysis project Ga0181387, IMG submission 130119) | Marine viral communities from the oligotrophic San Pedro Time Series (SPOT) site, San Pedro Channel, CA, USA - 10 SPOT_SRF_2010-04-27 | ecosystem: Environmental > Aquatic > Marine > Strait...
CTAAGTATTAAAGCTCTATGGTCTTTCTTATGTGCATAGCGTAATGGGTCAACAAGCATAGCATAAGACTTACCACCTCCAGCAGCTCCTCCATATAGCACATCTTTTTCACCTGCTGCTAAGAAATCTGTTTGAGGCCCATCATTAGCATGGAATATAACCTTACTATCTTTTATTGTTTCTCTAAGTCTGTCTGTTGTTTCTGAAAGTTCATCTTCTGTGACCAGTTTAGAGTCCGTGTTCTCCGTAACCTTTGCAATAACTTCTTCTTCCGTTTTAAGTCTCTTCTCCTGTTTGGCAAGTTTCTTTTTCTCCTTTTGTAGCTTAACTTTCTGTTGCCTTATTTTTATTTTTCTCTTTTCTTCTGCTGAATAGTTGTATTGAGAGGTAACTCCTTTAGGTCTTCCTGTTTTTTTCTTAGGATTACCTGCTTCAGTCAAAACAAACGAGCCATCTTTGTTAGTTTCGTAGTCTTCTGGGAAGATTTCCCATAAATCTTTTTCTAAATTTTTCTTTAATGCTACATGGCTAATCTTCCTACCAGTTTCTTCGGACAATAGCGTAGCTGCCTCACGTAATGAGTAGGCTTTGTTGTAAATACTTTTGAGATATTTGTTGAGAGCCTTCAGTTGCTCTGGAATAGGCTTTAGATAGCCCTTGACTTCACTAACTTCGTAACCAAACGGAATGGTTGCTGATTTTTTCTTAATGTAGTTAGTAGGAATACTAGACATAATTAAAAGCTGCCCTTTTAGAAGACATTACCTAGATGAAATAATGATTTTTATATTCTAAAAAGGTCTTAGGCATAACTCAGGACTGCTCCTTGGTTTGATTCTTAGTTTTTTTAAATATTCTGTCCCAATTTTCTTCGTATTGTTCTTTAGAAATTTCTCTAGGCCTAGGTTTTGCACCTTTACCTGCTGGATTTCTATACATACTACGTCTTAAAGGGACGGAGTTTTTACTATCATCGCTACCAATCTGTGGCATCTTACCATTTCACCTTATTAGCCCAATATGCTGCTGACATTTTTCCTTTCTTAATGTTTTTAGCATGTCTAGCCTTGAATGACTTAGCTCTTTTTGTCATAGTTCTATCACCAGTTTTACCTTGCTGTCCAAAACGAATAGTCTTTACTTGTTCACCTTGCTTTGCAACAACTACATGTGACTTTGTTCTATGACCAGGTGTCCTTTTAGGTTTATTATAACCTGATACACCTGCTCTTGCTAGCCTAGGGTCTTTTTTCTTAGCCATTATTTCCTGTATGCTCTAGTTTTCTTAGCAATCTTCTTAGGTTGTTTAACAAATTGCTTACCTTTTTTATTACCTTCTGCTTTAGCTTTATTAGTTGCTCTCTTTTCTGAAGCACTTAAAGCCTTCCAAGCTGCATCAGGTAAATATCTTTTCTTACCTTTACTTGGACTGCCATCTGAAGTTCTCCACTTCTGTTGCCCCCACTTCTTTAAAGATAGTTGAGACTTCTTCATTACTTATAACCTCCACCTGCTTTCTTGTAGGCTTTGGCTAGCATCTGAGCTTTACGAGCTGACCATTGTCCTGGATTACCACCCTTACCACCAGCTTTAATACGGTTGAAAATCCGTTTTCTTAGAGTTGGTTTAGTGTAGTTTCCTGCTGCGTTTACTTTTGATTTAGCTTTTTTCTTTGCTGGCATTAGTGTAATGTTACCTCTTTCTTAGGCACAAAGTCTGATACTTCTCCTACGATAATAAGACCGTAGTATTCTGCTAAGCTCTGTGCTTCTTTATATGAACTGGTTTTTATAAATGGGCCTAGAACAATTCTAGAGTCATCATCTAAGAACTCAGTTGCATAAACTCTTTCATCCATCGACTTCTGTATATTCGCCATCATCTGCTGATAAGTCTATGGTTTCTTTTTGTGGAAGAATAAAAATTCCCCCTGTGACATTGTGATTAATGTCAAGCTTCTCTTTCTTTATAACACCTACTCTATCCAACAAAGTCTGTGCTGCCTGTAGTTTTACATTAGCTTGAGGAACGGCCTCGTCACTATGCATAATCTCTACAAGCTTGAAAGCTGCTGAAGGTGCTTCCCTTGCAAGTACATTCGAGGCCAAATCAATTATTTCCTCTTTAAGACTATTAATTACTTGATAATGATTGCCTGAGTAACCTGCGAGTTCGGCTGAGAGCTTTAAGTTACCCTTGGTATCTACTAAATGTTGCAAGAAACTTTCTTGCTTTTCTGTAAGCTTTCTGGTTGTTAAAGCACTCATGTCTATTATTATAAGGCTACTATCAAGCTTGTCAAGTTTTTATCAAAAATCTATTGACAAACCACTATCTCAACTGTATAATGAGGATGTGTCCGTGGGGGGTCTATATAGTCTATACAGCCTCCCTCGACCAACAGCACCTCATGCTCTGTTGGAGGGGCGAATTTCTAGCCCTACTTAACACCGAGAAGTTTCTAAAAATATTCGACCACTAGCATATATACATGGTAGGGTGGGGTGGTAGCCTGCCCTCCCCCTTTAGACTCTGAAGACTTTACAGACTTTCAAGACTAGCAAGAGAAACCAAAAGAACCTGGCAAGCTCTGACAAGTTAACAACCTATAACAACTTATAAAGACCCGAGACGTGAACCAGAGAAGCCCCAGAAGAACTTCAAAAACTCCCCAGTTCTTATAGGCTTAGTTAGTTATTCCCTAGCAACCTGGCAAGCTTTACAGCATATAAATATTAATAAGCCTGGGGCGGTGTTAAGTAGCGAATTTATTTTTTTACTTGCAACTGAAATAAAACCAATGTTATACTTTACTTATATATTAACTAAAAGGAGAACCAATATATGAAGAATGAAAGTAAAAACCCAGTAAGTGCCGAAGGTTTAAAGGTTAAAAGCTTGACCAATAGCAACGGCAACAAGGTAGCAAATCAGTTCGTTATAACTACGGCTGAGGGGACTTTTTTCCAGAGCTACGGCACAATAGTTGCTGGTTATACAGAAGGGGGGCTGGTCTTTGATGCTGACTACTGGAACTACTCCAGGACAACCAGCAGACATAGAAATAATTTTACTGGCTTAGATACTCAAGAGACTAAAAAGAGAATCAAAGAAGGCCAGATAAAATTTCAACAGCTTAATCCAGATAATCACTACGCTGGATATGGCTATTAAATAAAGACTGACCCCCTAAAAAGACCCTGGCAAATGCTGGGGTTTTTTTTGTCTGTAATAAGTTAGTAAGCACTTACTTTTTATAATATAAAGACGACTTATAATATAACATAACTAGAATTTATCGGACTCTCTCTAAGCTCGCTTATTGAATTTTTACTTGAAGTAAAGCTACGGTATACCACCACATAAAAGAATGGATTCTGTGAAAGTCAACCCCTAAATGAAAAAAAGTATATATTTTTTATAGATGCCTTGACTAATTGTTTGACGGTCTGTTATTTTATAGTTTCATATTAACTAAAAGGAGAACCAATATATGATAACAACAACAACAACACTAGACTCAAAAATGGATGAGCATGGTCATCACAAGCCTAATGATACATATCCTAATGAGACATATAATCCAAAAAGAGTGCAAAAATATTTAGATGCTATTGATTGCATCAATGATAAGTATGAGCGACAGATAGAAAGAATAATAAAAAGAAGAGATGAGCAAACGTCTTTATATAATCTTATGATTTCACAAGAACGAGCTAAAACCCAGCAAGGAGAGTAAATAATGAGAACAGCAAAAGAATACTTAGATGATGAAAATATCACAAGTTCCAGGCAGATAAACTGGAATAATTTAGAGACGGAAGAGCTTAGCAACGGTGGTACATGCTATGACTATTTAGAGGATGTCCCAGAGGATGACCCTAGAACGTTTACATTTATGAGACGTAGCCTAGGACTGAATCACGATGACGTGGCAAAGGTAATGAATCTTTGGCAACTAAATCAGAAGTTCCCAGACTAGATATAATCCTTATCAATAGCCCCTCTTAGTGAGGGGTTTTTTTTGCTTGACTTTTCTTTTACTTTCATATTAAACTAAAAGTATATATAACTATTGGAGAATAAATATATGACAACAAAGAAAACTAATAACGAAATCTGGAGTGACCGCCCAGTAGATGAAAGAAATATTATCCTTAAAGTATGGGCTATTTCTTTAGGACTAATGGAATGTAGGTATTGGATTGAATGTGAGGAAGATAATAATTATCTTACTAAGCATAGTATAAGCGAGGGAAATGTTGCAACCTTTAACATGACCAATTATACAATCACAGAATACGTAGCTGATTTGATTGAGGAGATGTTCTCATTTTCTCATAGCTATGATAAATATACTGGCAACATGGACGATATTGTTGCGAGCAGTATATGTCCTTATGAATCTAAAAAGCATTTCATGGATGACCCCTTTAAGGCCGTGAGTGAACCAGAATATAGTACCTGGGGTATGAGTTGGGGTGAAGGGCAATATCTTGACCCAGATGGCTTAATATATTACCTGGAAAGAAGTGTTGACCATGGGTTAGATATCGAAAAGGTATCAAAGCTTTTTAAGATAGGTGAGTATGCCTGGGAACGTGAGGCTACTGAAGAAGAGATAGAAGAATACTACGGTTAGTAAGTAAACACTATCACTAGAAGCCCCTTAACTGGGGCTTTTTTGTGTCTGGAATATCAATGTGAAATAGTTAAATACTGCCCAGAATCAGTCTATGTGCCTCTATATAATCTTTATAGACTAGATAGTATCATAGATTCTTAATAGAATAAATATATATCTTTATATTTCTTTATAATTATTTTATAAAAACTACTTGACAATATAAAGTTATATGTTCTATATTCTATTAAGACTATATAGGAGAAACAAAATATGGACTATAAATTTAAAAAAGAAATTACGCTTCCAGACTTTCATCAGACAGTCAACGTAGATAGACTTAAATCATTTTCACTCAGAGAACTCAAAGCACTAGACAAGATGTTGGACGGTAAGGCCAGCCAAAAAGACTATGAAGTCTTAAGAAAGGCTGGTGGCAAATGAGTAAATTAATGTACGCAGAAGCTGAGTATATGCAACCGTATCACATTGATATCAGCCACCTTAAAATAAATTACGATGACATTGAGCATCATTGGTGTAAATACGGAACGTTATACATAGAAATGAAAGACGGCACGACACATGAGGTTGATGGAGAGCATCTTGATGCTGATTATAAGTGGCCGATTGAATTAAAATTCTATGATATGAACTATAACAATGTGACAGAAGACCAGGACGGCAACGGATGAGCCACGAAGGACACACACAATTTTTAGAAGAAAGACTAGGCCTAGTGCAACTTAGCCTACAAAACATACCTGGCCTAGACGGTATGCGAGACGACTTAAGAGATGATTTGATTGAGCATGTCATGTCCTACGTTGAGGATTATGAAGGAGAGTTTCCAATACTACAGCTAGTAGTTGAATGGCTTGTACAAAAAACAGCAGATACTATGTCCTCTAAAGACTTAGATAGAATGGCTAAGGACTATCAAAAAGAAAAGATGCCAGCACATTTTAGATACTTAGTAGAGGAGCAAAGCTAATGTTTGAAGAACAAGAATATACAGTTGAAGTAAGTGGAACTTTTCATGTATTTGCTGAATCACAAGAACAAGCTAACGATTATATAGAGGAGCAGTTATATAGAAATAGTGGCTATGTAGAACAGTTATCTGTTTATAGCTCAGATGAGGAGCAAGACGATGAGTAATACAAGAAGAATAGTATCAACTACTATTTTAGTTGAATGGAGTGATGACCCTAAACCAGTTGTTTTAAATAACGATATGCCTAATGAATTAGCTAACGACTTTGACGACTGGCTAACACAATGTGAGAAGGAGCAGAACGTATGATTATTAACGATAAGAATTTTTTATACCCAGGGGACATAGTGTTATGGTCTGGGGGGTGGGGACATGAGCCACCAAAGAAAGCAAAGGTGGAGACTATTACCGTAGTTGAACCAGGCACAAAGTACGGAGATGATGTGGGTAGTCTACATTGGAACTTTGTAAGAAATAGAGAATGTATTTTAGGACTAGACAACAAGCATTGGTGTTGGGGTTTTCAAATAACAAAAGTGGAACATGGAAGAGATAATAAATAACATATTTGGAATATTATTTTTGATAGGTGCAGGCTGGTTTGCCTGGGAAAGCACCATGATAGTAGACGAAATGAAACGTAAAAGGAGAAAGAAATGAGCATAGCTAAACAATATGTGATGTCAATGATAGCGGTACTGCTATTAGTTGGATTGTCTTTTGGATTGACAGTATCTTTTAATCTTGTAGAGCAAGATAGAAAGATGCTTGACGAAAGAGTAAATGAATTAAATGCAAAGTATGATACTGTACAAAAACAATTAACGGAGGCCACCAATAAACAACAGAAACTTTTAATGCTAATGGCTGTTTACCGTGACGGTATAAATACTTTGAAGTCACAAATGGATAGTAATACTACAGAGCTGGTTGCAAGTATTAATGAGGTAGCAGGAAACCAGGAGACAATGGCTGAGGATATAGAAGAGATGTCATCAGCTACTGGTGGCTACGGTGTACTAACAGGACATGAGGTCTTACCCATGCCAGCTAATATTGATGAGCCAATGGACGAGCCGTTTGTAGAAGAGGAAGAGCAAGGCACACTTGCAGAGGAAGAAGTAGAGGGGCTGGAAATCTTAACCCCTATAGAACCAGCCCTAATCTTCACATGTCCAGAAAGGGACAAAAGTGTAGACCTTAACAGGTACATACGAAGAATAGAGTTCACAAAGACAACAACTGTTGTATTAAATTATGATGTTATTGACGGTGACATAACTAATATATTCTTTACTGACATTGACGGCAATGCTGGTAATAGATTGTTTGAAGCACTAGAAAAGTATTTACTAGCTAGTGCTATTGTAGTTGACCCTGAAGGTAGAAACTGTAGACTACCTTTCAGAATTAATGTAGAATAAGTTTTAGGAGAACAGGGATGACAAAAAAGAAACGTGTAAGTCATTTAAATTATACACTAGCAGGTTCATCATCTAATGAACAAGCCCTGGACTCCAACCCTAATTTTATTGACGATGACGACACATGTTTATGTGGCCGTAAACTAAGTGAAGATTATTACAAAGACGTAGAAGATAATTGCTACGTCCATATGACACAAGGATATTAATGAGATTATTTATTACAAGCGTTGGTGAGTTCATTGTTTATAAAGTTAAGAACACATACGATGAGCCTTGTTATCAAGTTGATAGTGACATGGGAACAATGACGTTTAATTGTAGATGGTATGATTTAAAAACCATAAGAGAATTATTACATAAGTTAACATGAGTAAAGACAAGGCCACATTCATTACAAAAGAGATGAGCTACGAGCAGTATAGAAAGTTTTGTAATACAGAACATGGTCTTAGTAGTTATATGGTTGAGTTTGTGCAGGATGATGAAGCACATCGAAATACTTTTAAAGTTTCTGTCTTTGAAGAAGACGAAAATAAATTCAATGATTTAGTAGTTGCATTGAATTTATAGTTATGTTTAAATCTAACTACAGTATTCAAAGGAGAATATAATATGGCAGTAGTAAGTGGTAAAGCTTATTGGGCTTCTGTGACAAGCCCTAACACAACGTATGACCCAGTCTATACAGTAGACTTGGTGATAGATGACAAAACGGCTGATGACTTCCAGGCACGTGGATTCAAAGTTAAAGAACTTAGTATCAACGATGAGCAGGTAGGCAAAGCAATAACTATCAAGAGAAAGGTAGAAGGAGCAGACGGTAGAACTAGACAAGCTCCAAAGCTTTTTGATAAAGATAAAGTACCTATGGATGAAGTAGTAGGTAATGGAAGTGAAGTCAAAGTACAATATGCAGAGTGGGAAACCACCAATAAGTACGGAGACTTTAAAGGGCTAGACTTACAAGCCATGCAGGTTCTTGACCTGGTATCTTATAGAAGTGGTGATGGTGACGAGCTTGGTTCAGTAGAAGGTGGCGAGGAGTTTTAATGATAGTTAAAATAGAAACCACAGACGGTGTATCTGAGTACGATACAAATGCTATTAAGAACAAAGATAGCAGAGTACAAGCAGAAGTCTTAGTAAGGAAAGTATCTACACTTGAAATACAAAGAGAAGCATTGCAGATAGCTAATGTTGTACATCGTAAAAACCTTGAAGATATTTGCAAGGCATGTCCTGAATCTTTGATGGAAGATTCATCCGAGGACGAGTAAATTAATATGGTTGGCTACTCCATAAAAGTAGCATGGTGTTGGAGTGAGTTATATCGTAGTGTATATTTGTTCTCCATCTCTTGCTTCAACACCTATTAGGAGAACCAATGAACGAACAAAAAAGTAAATTTAAAAAGTATCATCTACCATGTCCAGCATGTAATAGTTCAGATGCAGTATCAGTCAACGAGGATGGTTCAGCTAAGTGTTTTAGCTGTGACAAATTCTTCCCTAAGTTTGAAGAGAATAAAGATGAATTCTATACCCCAGAACCTAAGTCAGCTCCCTTGTTAAACGTACATGGGGCTTCTTTTGCATCCTTAAAAGATAGAAACATAAGCTCTGAGACAGCTAAGAAGTATGGTGTTAAGGTTGTCTATGATAGCCAGGGAGATATAGCACAGCATGTATATCCTTACTATATTAAACATGAGCTTACAGCTAACAAGATAAGGTATACCAGGGACAAAAAGTTTTTATGCCAGGGACAGATACAAGGAACAGGATTATTTGGACAGCATTTATTTAAGGAAGGAGGTAAGTTCCTTACCATTACTGAAGGTGAGGTAGATGCTATGTCGGCCTTTGAACTCATGGGTTCTAAGTGGGCTTCAGTATCAATTAAAAGAGGGGCTTCATCAGCAGTCAAAGATATAAAAGAAAACTTAGAATATGTAGAAAGCTTTGACCATATTGTTATTTGTTTTGATGGTGATGCTCCAGGAATAAAAGCATCTAAAGAAGTGGCATCTATACTTAAGCCAGGTAAGGCAAAGATAATGACTTTACCAAATGGTTTTAAAGATGCTAACGATATGCTCAAGCAGAAGAAGTTTGAACATTTTGTTAGAGCATGGTGGGATGCACAAGTCTTTACACCCTCTGGTATTATCAGAGTATCTGAAAAGAAAGACCAGTTCTTTCAAAGAGAAAAGAAAGAATGTGTTGCTTATCCATGGGAAGGACTAAACAAAAAACTATATGGCTTGCGACAAGGGGAGCTACTAACACTTACAGGTGGTACAGGCCTAGGTAAATCAAGTGTCACTAGGGAACTTGAGCATTGGCTTATCAATGAGACAGCAGATAACGTAGGCATCATAGCTCTTGAAGAGGATTGGAGAAGAACAGTTGACGGTGTGTTATCCATAGAAGCAAATGCCAGGATATACATAGACCAGGAAAGAGATAAGTTTGACAGGAAAACATTGGAGGATATGTATGATAGAACCTTTGACGGAGATAGGGTATTTGTCCATGCTCACTTTGGCACTAATGATATTGAGAGTATTTTTTCAAAACTAAGATACTTAATAATTGGATGTGATTGTAAGTGGGTTGTAGTAGACCATCTTCACATGCTGGTATCAGCTATTGGAGAAGGGGATGAGAGGAGAGCTATTGATAATATTATGACCAGGCTTAGAAGCATGGTTGAAGAGACAGGAGCTGGTATTATTTTAGTCAGTCACCTTAGAAGAGTAGACGGCAACAAAGGACATGAGAATGGTATAGAAGTTTCTCTATCACACTTGAGAGGTTCTAACAGTATTGCACAGCTATCTGATTGTGTTATTGCTTTAGAAAGAAACCAACAAAGTGATGACGAGTTAGTATCTAGGACAACTAAGCTAAGAATACTTAAGTCAAGATATACAGGAGACGTAGGCCTAGCTACAAATCTTATCTATGATGTTGATACAGGTAGACTATCCGAACAGGATTTATCAGACCTCGAACCAGATGACCAGGAATTGCTATTGTGAAGTTAGTCTTTGATATTGAGACTGATGGCCTTGAGGCAAATAAGATATGGTGTATTGTAGCAATAGATGAAGAGAACAACGTTAAGACATTTGACCCTGAGCAGATACAAGACGGTATCGACTATCTTCAAAAGGCTGACACCTTAATAGGCCACAACATATTAGGCTTTGATATTCCAGTAATAAAAAAACTATACGGTGTTGACCTTCACAGTAAACATATTGTCGATACTCTTGTTATATCTAGATTAATAAATCCCAACAAAGAGAAAGGACACAGCTTAAAAAACTGGGGGTTTATTTTAGGACAGAACAAAGGAACACCCCCTGAAGACTTCACTATCTACAGTAAAGAAATGCTGGACTATTGTGTTCTAGATGTAGAACTTAATAAGAAACTTTATCAACACTTACAACAACATGTCAAAGGTTTCTCCCAGGAGTGTGTAAACCTAGAGCATTCTGTTTTTAAAATTATAAACCAACAACGAAAAGACGGTTTCAAGTTTGATATGTATGTGGCTATGGCTTTACTAAGCACATTAGTTGAGAGACGTAAGGAGGTTGAGGATGAAGTCCACGAAACATTTAAACCTAAATGGGTTGATATAAAAGAAGTTGAACCACGTTTAAAGAAAGACGGAACGTTATCAAAGCAAGGGCTTAGTGAACATGAGTACAATGGTTTATTAGAAAAGTTTTCAAATGTACCCATGCCAAAAGATTATAAGTTTATTAGAAAACAATTAGTAGAGTTTAACTTAGGTAGTAGAAAGCAGATAGGAGAATACTTAATTGACTTTGGATGGAAGCCTGAAAGATTTACACCTACTGGACAACCTATTGTAGATGAAGGTACACTAAAAAGGATTGACCACATACATGAGGCCAACTTAATTGCAGAGTTTTTATTATTACAAAAGAGGGTAGCACAAATACAATCATGGATAGATGCTGTTGAAGATGACGGCAGGGTGCATGGCTTTGTAATAAGTAATGGTGCTATCACAGGTAGAATGACACACAACAACCCCAACATGGCTCAAGTTCCTAGCATACATAATGTATACGGCAAAGAGTGTCGTCAATGTTGGACGGTTGAAGAAGGCAACAGGCTTGTAGGTATAGATGCGAGTCAGTTAGAGCTTAGATTATTAGCACACTATATGGCAGACACGGAGTATATAAATGAAATATTACATGGAGACATTCACACAGCTAACCAAAACCTTGCAGGACTTGAATCAAGAGACCAGGCAAAAACTTTCATCTATGCCCTCATTTACGGAGCAGGAGACGAAAAGATTGGCAAAATCATTGGAGGAAATAGAAAAGAAGGCAAGAGAATGCGAGAGTCTTTTCTCAATAGTCTCCCATCATTTAACAATCTTAAGAACAGAGTTGAATCAGCAACAAGAAAAGGATTCTTGAAAGGTTTAGACGGTAGGAAGATAAGACTTAGACATAAACATGCTGCTTTAAATACACTACTACAATGTGGTGGAGCAGTAGTAATGAAAAGAGCTTTAGTAAAGTTAGTTGATTTATTAAAACTAAACACAATAGATTATAAAATTGTAGCCAACGTACACGATGAATGGCAGATAGAAACTACAGAGAAAACAGCAGACTTTGTAGGAGAGATGGGAATAAGAGCAATAAGAGAAACTGCTGAATACTATGATATGAGGTGTCCTCTAGATGCTGAGTATAAAGTAGGAGGAAACTGGAGTGAAACCCACTAAGAAAGACCAAAAGAAATTTGACCTGGACTTAAGGTATGGAGAGATACGAGAAGATAAAATCAGGGACATGTTAGAAAACAAAAAGATAGAAGTTAAATCTGAACGTGGTAGATGGATGGAGACAGGAAACATTTGTATTGAATACGAATCCTGGAGCAAGCCATCTGGTATAAGAGCAACGGAATCAGACTATTGGTTTCATAATCTATGTGTAGGAGACAAAGAATTTTGTACTATTGTTTTTGATACTGAGATGTTAAGATTAATAGTAAATCAATTAGACACATTCAAGACGGTATCAGGAGGCGACCATAACGCTAGTAGAATGTATCTTGTAAACTTACAAAAGCTTTTCTCTAGTGATGTTATCAAAGCATTTAAAGAAGAGCTAGACAAAGGACAAAAAAATGACGACAAAAACTGAAGAGCCTATCGACAAATCGCAAAGTCAGGTGTATAATAATAAGTTCACATCGGAAGCTGGACATTGGTATGATAGGGAAGGGTCTCCAGCTTACACCATCATTGGTGCAAACGGTAAAGAAAGAAACACAACATTAAGAGATGCCAAGAAAGAAGGGCTAGTACCTTCTGTGACTACAGTTCTTAACATTGTAGCTAAACCTTCATTAGAAAACTGGAAAGTAAATAAAGCTCTTGAGGCTTCCATTGAATTACAACAAGGCGAGGAAGAATCAAACGAAGAATTTATTTACAGGTGTAAGACTGCTCAAAGAGATATAGGACAAACGGCAGCATCCTTGGGTACTAAGATACATGCCCTTATTGAAAAAGGATTTGAAGGTAAGACAGACAATGAATCGTATCGTGCCGTAAAGAAAATCTTAGACGATTACTTTCCAGGAGAGGAATGGATTGCCGAGGATTCTTTTTGCTCAAAATTAGGGTACGGAGGTAAGATAGATTTATATTCTAAGTCAGGTATATTTGTGGACTTTAAAACTAAAGATGGCCTAGAAGGTAAAGACCCAGCTAAATTAGTTTATGATGAACATGGTATGCAGTTATCAGCCTATGCACAGGGGTGTGGCTTTGATACTCCTAAACGTGTATCTGTATTTGTTGACAGAGAAAAAACAGACTTAGCTTTAGGCTATATTTGGGATGATGAATCACACATAAAACATGTGGAGATGTTTAACAGTTTATTAACCTATTGGAAGTTAGTTAAAAATTACGACTCAACAACTATATGAATGCAAAAAAATCTAAAGCTATAAGAAAGAAAAGTTATCAAGTGTTATATGACTGGATAAGATTTGAATGTTTATCTGAAGAAGAAAGAAACACTATGAAGCCTGTTGTTGATAGTGAGGTAAAGAAAGATATGATGACAATGATACCAAAGCAAACTCATTACTTTCATCAGAATACTTTACACTTATCAGTCTGGACTCTTAAGTGGGTAGAAAAACAAATTAAAAATCTAATAAAGAAAGGATATGGTTTAGAAGATATAAACCACACTTTGTTATTAGAAGATAAAGCAGAAACACCTTCAGGCCTGGGAGTTAATACAGGAATAAAGTTCTAATGAATTATAAGTTTAATGAAGATAAAATCTTAAATGAAGTAAAGGCTTATATCGGAAACACTTATGACCAGCATTACGGCAAAGGTAAGTATCAAGCAACAGATATGATTATTGATGCTGGACACGGTGAAGGTTTTTGTATTGGTAATATAATGAAGTATGCTATGCGATGTGGTAAGAAAGATGGAAAAGAAAAAGAGTTATTAAAAATAATACACTATGCGATTATAGCCATATACATAGAGAGAAACAATGGAAGATAAAATAGGAAAGAAACCTTATTTAGGTATCACAATAGATTACGATAAAGAAAAAGAGTTTGATAAATTTAGTTTAGATACTTTAAAAGATAGATATTTATGGGATAATGAAACACATGCACAAGAAGCATTCGCAAGAGCCTCCGTATTCGGAGCAACCTACAAAGGTGAGACAGATTTTGAACTGGCTCAAAGACTTTACTCGTACTGTTCCAGTCGCTGGTTCATGTTCAGCACTCCTATACTTAGTAACGGAGGAACAACACGTGGGCTTCCTATCAGTTGTTTTCTTAATTACGTACCTGACAGTAGGGATGGTCTTTCTACTCATTATGATGAGAATATATGGCTCGCAAGCTCAGGTGGAGGGATTGGTGGATATTGGGGGGATGTTAGGAGTAATGGGATATCTACTGCTCATGGCTCTCGTTCTACTGGAAGTATTCCTTTCATCCATGTAGTAGACTCACAGATGTTAGCCTTTAATCAAGGCACTACAAGACGTGGTAGCTATGCTGCTTATATGGATATATCACATCCTGAGATAGAAGAGTTTATAAATATTAGAAAAGAATCTGGTGGTGATATAAATAGAAAGTCTCTTAACTTACATAACGGAGTAAACATAACTAATGATTATCTTAAAGCAGTAAAAGAAGATGCAGACTGGAGATTAATTGACCCTAAAACAAAAGAAGCAGTAAGGACTATAAAGGCTAGAGATTTATGGTGGCAGATATTAAATGCTAGGGCTGAGACAGGCGAGCCTTACATGGTTAATATAGATACGTGTAATGAAAGCTTACCTGAACAACAAAAAGAATTAGGCCTGAGTATAAAACAAAGTAACTTATGTTCTGAGATTACATTACCAACAGATGAAGAAAGAACAGCAGTATGTTGTTTGTCTAGTGTAAACCTTGAACACTTTGACACCTGGTCTAAAGAACCTTTATTCATTCAAGACTTAATAACAATGCTGGATAATGTGATTGAACATTACATTGAGAATGCCATAGATACATCAAACTTAGGAGGGTACATTGCAAATTTTAAAAGGTTTAAAAAGTATATTAAATCTGGGAAAGAAGGCTTTGTTAAGTCTGCTTACTCTGCTTATAGAGAAAGGTCTCTTGGTCTGGGAGCAATGGGTTTCCATGCTTATCTCCAGTCTAAAAACATTTCGTTTGAAAGTATCTTCGCTACGAGTTTTAACCACCAAGCATTTAGCTTCATTAAAAATTCAGCCACAGAAGCTTCTACAAGACTTTGCGATTTACGTGGCGAATGTCCTGACCTACATGGTGGCAAGCTTCGTAATGCTAACCTTCTTGCTGTTGCTCCTAATGCTAGCTCTGGGATTATTTGTAGTGGTACTAGCCCTAGCATTGAGCCTTACCGTGCTAATGCATATACCCACAAAACTTTATCAGGTTCTTACCAAGTCAAAAACAAATACCTATCAAACATCTTCAAGCAAAAAAAACTTAGAGGAAAAAAATTAGAAGAAACCTGGAAGAGTATCACAGCAAACGAAGGAAGTGTTCAGCAGTTAGATATTCTTACAGAGGAAGAGAAAGAAATATTTAAGACAGCTAATGAAATAAATCAAATATGGATAGTAGAGCATGCATATCAAAGACAACAATATATATGTCAAGCACAATCAGTAAACTTATTTTTTACTTTACCCAAAACAACGGAGGCTCAGGAAATACATGACGACTACATGCAATATGTAAATGATGTTCATTGGTACGGTATGAATAAATTAAAATCTTTATATTACTTCAGGTCAAATGCCGCAAGGAATGTAGAGAATGTAAATATTAAAGTACCTAGAATAAAATTAGACGATGTAGAATGTATAGCCTGTGAAGGATGAAGACACAATCAGCAAAAGCAAAAGGTAGAAATCTACAGAAGTGGACTCGAGACAAGCTTATTAAAGAGTTAAAGATACATGTTGAAGATATTGAAAGTCGCCCTATGGGTTCTTCTGGTGAAGACCTTATTATGGCAAGAGCTGCAAGGAAGAATTTTCCTTACTCGGTTGAATGTAAAAATCAAGAACGAGTTAATGTCTGGACATCCTACGAACAAGCATCGGTAAACTGTGGGAAGTATGAACCCCTAGTTGTAATAAAAAAGAATAGACATAAACCATTAGTAGTTATTGATGCAGAATTTTTTATTAAACTACATAAGAATATGAGGAAAAAATGAAAACATTTATAGAAATTGGAACGTGTGATTTTGATACTTGTCAAAAGTTAGCTGATAACGGATGGCAAGGAATTATGGTAGAGCCTAACCCAGTAGCTTTTAAAAATATGAACAAAGCAATGGAAGACTATCCTAACGTAATAACTTTACAATGTGCTGTATCTGACTATGACGGCACAATACAATTAGGTGTAGCCAAACAAGACTATCCTGATGCAAGTATTAGAGGTATGTCATCTATTATGTCTGACAACCACAAAGGCGGTAGGATATTTGAGTATGAGTCTTGGAGTAAAGAAGAATATCTAGATAAGATTATAGAAGTTCCTTGTAAAAGATTAGATACTATTCTTTATGATAATGCAATTACGACTATAGACTTTTTAAAGTTAGATGTTGAAGGACATGAAATGAATATCATGGAAGATTACACTTGGGACATTAAGCCTACGTTCATAAAGATGGAGCATAAACATATTGATGATATTAAAGCTGTAGGTATATTACAAAGTCTAGGTTATCTAACATGGACAGAGGGTGAGGATATATATGCAGTTCGGTAGGTACTTACACAAACTAATGAAGTCTGCTAGATTACCTAAGATAATGAAGATGGTAGGCTTAGGAGAAAAACAAAAAATAAAAAGGGTACGTCTTAAGAAAGATGGTACACCAGATAAACGATATAAGGAGAATAAACATGGCACTATTAACTGACAGAGACTACTACAAACCATTTGAATATCCGTGGATGTATGATTATTACAAACTACAAAATCAAATGCATTGGATGCCTGAGTCAGTTCCTTTACACAATGATGTAAAAGACTGGCAGGACGTTACAGAACAAGAAAAGTATTTACTTACTCAAATATTTAGATTGTTTACACAATCAGATGTGGATGTAGGTGCAGGTTATGTAGATAAATACATGCCTATATTTAAAAAACCAGAAGCAAGGATGATGATGTCATCGTTTGCAAACATGGAGTCAATACATCAAGATGCTTACAGCTTGTTACTAGATACAGTTGGAATGCCTGAGATAGAGTACAAAGCTTTTGCAGAGTATGAACAGATGGCTGACAAGCATGATTACGTTGGTAACTTTAAACCACTAAAGTCTGATAAGAAAACTATAGCTAAAACTTTAGCAGTTTACTCAGCCTTTACAGAAGGCCTACAATTATTTAGTAGCTTTGCAATCTTACTAAACTTTCCAAGGTTCGGTAAAATGAAAGGCATGGGACAGATAGTTACCTACTCTATACGTGATGAGTCAATGCATGTTGAAGCTATGACTAAATTGTTTAGAGAGTTTATACAAGAAAATTTAAATATATGGACTGATGAATTTAAAAAAGAAATATATCAAATATGTAGAGAGATGGTAAAGCTTGAAGACAAGTTCCTTGATTTAGTATTTGATATGGGAGACTTACCAGGACTTACTAAAGAAGATATGTATGCTTACAATAGATACATAGCTGATAGAAGATTATTACAGTTAGGATTAAAACCTAATTACAATCAAAAAGAAAATCCTTTACCCTGGTTAGATGAAGTCATGGGTGTAGAACACCAAAACTTCTTTGAGGGTAGAGCTACCACATATATGAAAGCAGGACTAAGAGGTAGCCATAATAATATTACTTTTGCAGATTTATCTGAATGAGTAGAAAGTATGACATACTAGGACTTAAGTCTAAAGTAGGTATTACTTGCGGAGCTTTTGACTTATTACATGCAGGACATGTTACTATGTTAGAAGAAGCCAGGACAATATGTGACTATCTAATTGTAGCATTACAGACTGACCCTTCTACAGATAGACCAGAAAAGAATAAACCTTTACAAAGTATTGTAGAAAGACAAATACAATTAAAAGGAATAAAGTGGGTAGATGATATTATTGTTTACCATAGAGAGGATGAGCTAGAAGATATTTTATATACCTTTCCTATAGATGTAAGAATTATAGGAGAGGAATATAGAAACTCTGTATTTACTGGCAGAGGTTTATGTAAAGAAAGAGGAATAGAAATATATTATAACAAGAGGGGACACAGATTTAGCACTACTGAATTAAGGAAAAGAAATGAAAAGGAAAAAACAAAAGAGTGAGGGCAACCTAATAAGTTTTTCGGTGCTACTTACACCAGAAGGTAAAATAGTCTCAGAGATATCTGAGTTTCCAGTTGATGAAGTTGATGTAGTATTTTCAGAAATGGATAGACATATCATCAGAGTTTTGCTTCAAAGAGCAAAAGCTAAGCTTGAACCATTACATGTTTACTTACAACGTGAAATTCAAGCTTTATAAGAAAAACGACCTCATAGGATGTCCTGTGCTGGACGATTAGCATGTAAGTAATGTCTTAGGTATAGAAAAACATAAAATTCGTTAGAGAGCTTCTCCGTAAGCGAGAGAGCATTTACACTATATTGTGTAGATTTTGACCTCTTTTTCTTTACCTTTTACAAAAATAGGTTCTAATTCTGTATATTCACCCTGATAATTATTAATTGTCTCCTCACCTATGACTAAATTTTTACCAACAGACTTACATGAAGACTCCAAACGAGCAGCTAAATTTACAGCATCACCTAAACAGCTATATTCAAACCTGGAAGCTGACCCCATATTACCTACACAAACTATTCCTGTATTTATTCCTATACCAATTTCAACTTCTAACTCTGCTTCTTGCATGTCGTGTTGTATTTGAAGAGCTGTCTCAATAGCTAACTGTTCTTGATTGTCTACATCTAATGGAGCATTCCATACAGCCATCATTGCATCCCCTATATATTTGTCTACCATCCCTCCATTCCTTTGAACAGCATCAGCTTGTACAGTCAAGGCTTTGTTCATAATTTTTATAACTTCTTCAGGCTCTAACTTTTCTGATAGACTTGTAAAGCCTCTGACATCTGTAAACATAATCGTACATCTTTTTCTTTCACCACCTAATTTTAAAAGCCCTGGATTTTTTTGTAGCCTGGCAACTTGTCTTGGGTCAAGGTAATGTTCAAACTGTTTTCTTATTTGTTGTCTTAATCTATACTGCTGTCTAAATCTTAAATAGAATTGTTGTAAAGACAAAAGTATCATACTCGTCATACTCCATGTGACATCTATAAGATAACCAATAGATACAAAGTAATATCCAAGATAACCTACTGAAGCAAACAAACCACCAGCTAATACCATTGATAGTGTCATACCAAAAGAATGTATTACAAGAGCTATAAGAAGACCAGAGACACATAATAATAGTAGCTCTACAAACAATCTGTAGTCTGGTATCTGTGGTGTATTTAATAATATTGACTCGGCAAGAGCTGCCTGAATTTTGTGAGGCTCAAGTAATCCAACAGGAGTTGCTAGCTGACTTGTTATACCTTTAGCTGTAAAACCTACAAAGACAAACTTACCTGCTACATTTAAATTATCTAGTGTAGTCTGTGGTGTATCTACCCAACTAATCCATTTACGTCCATAGCTATCAGTAGGTATAGGGTCTAGTCCTTTGACTCTCACCATCTCTATACCATTCTCGTTGGTAATAATTTGATACGTACTACCGCCACCTAATACTTTTAATACTTCAGTCCCAAAAGATGCGACCCACCCATTAGGTGTTTGTTGCATTAAAGGTATTTGCCTAACAAGATTGTCTACATCAACAGGAGCAGACACAGCTCCCTGGCTAGAATTATTTTTAAGTATGTCTATATTCTGTAAGAATCCTTGAGCTTTTGGTAGATTTACTTCTGGCCCTCGGATGACTGTACCATGTGTTTTAGGATATATACTATTAGGTACTTCAGGCATTGCAAGTATACTAGGAGAAAATGATAAGGCTTTAGCAAACTTTTCATCTCCGCCTAACCTATCAGGATGAGGGAATAACATAGTCCACCCTACTCCTATTGCTCCTTCTTGTAAAAGCTTTACATGGATATCTGCTAGTGTTTCTCTAGGTAATGGATAACCACCCTGACTATCTATATACTCTTCAGTTATATTTAGTATTGTAAAATATCCTGTAGGCTCAGGTGTATTTACTAGCCTGTCAAATGTTTTAAGTCTTAATGTTTCTAACGGAGCTACATTAAATAATAAAGGAAGAGCTAATAATCCTATTAATAAACTAGCCCACTTCATTAGTTACTCTGTTTAATTTTTATAACAGAATCCCCACCACCATTTACTATAAGCTGTGTACTCTTACCTTCTTGTATTAGTATAACGGTATAAGCTCCTGATTTATCTAAATCTATTTTTACTGTATGCTCTACACTTCTAAGTAAACTTATCTGTCGGTCTGTAATAAAAGTATTTATCTGAGTATTAGGGTCGAACCCCACCTGTGTACCTTTTAAATTTACATCTGTTCTCAGTAAACTTTCTGTTTCATCTAGCTCGTTTACTTCTTCTATTATATCTAGCAAGTCTTCTAAGAAATTTACATCTAGATAATTTATATCTAGCTCTGTAAATTCCAAGCTATCATCTTTTAATAAATCTATATCTAGGTCGTCAAACTCCAGATAATCCACATCAAGTATATTACTACTATTGTCCGATACATTTTCTTCATTAACATTAAACTCTTCCTGTGGTGGGCTAACTATTAACATGTTATCTATTAGCTCTGTAGTTATGTCTAACACTACAGGCTTTGCAGGCTTGCTTTCAAATGTAGATACTGATGTAGCTTGATAAGGTTGATTTAAAACCACCTCACCCATAGCCGTAGCTACTACTATCTCTCCACTTGGTAAACCATTTTCATCAGGTAATAAAATAATAAGAGACCTTCCAAGTTCATCTATAGTAACAGTAAAGTCTGTACCACGAATACCAATAGTAGCACTTGGGGTTTCTATAAAAATATTTTCTTTATTGATTGTCGCTAGTTTTCCTGTGATAAATCTTGCAGTACCACTAGCAAACTGTAAAGCCATCTTAGATTTAGATGGGTCAGGGTCATAGATAAACTCGTCTATAATAAGTTCAGAATGTTCTGTTAGCCTAACTTGGCTTTCGTCTAGGAATGTAATCCCTATCCGACCTTCTGAAGTTTGTACATTGTCAAAGCTTTCTATATTAAAAGATAAGGCAGCATCATAAGGTTTATCCCTTACAATCCTGCCTGTTCCGTTAAGTTCGGTTATGTTGCCAATGCTAGCATCCAACGGCTGTGCCATTATCGTCTTGGATAATACACACGCTGCCATTAGAACCATTGGATATAATTTTGAGCCAATCATTATTTAATGTGCTTAATTGTTGGATGTCAAAAGTCCGTGAGTCGCCTGTCTGGTCTAGGTAAAAATACCCACCAGCATAACCACTACCTTCAAAGTTAACTGTGTTTGAATCACCGTCAACGTCTACATAGTTTGTAGCTCCATCATAATTAATATCAAAATCAAATACGTTTCCATCGCCATTTACAATCCAGTCAAGGTCTGTATTACTAGCCATAGCTGTTGTAGCTAAGTCTAGCGTAAAATCATTACTACTACCTGACACGTCAATGTTAACATCTGAACTGTCTGCACCATAAGTGTTACTTGGGTCTACTTGAATTGTGAAATCATTACTGCTTCCATCAAAATTAAAATAGCCTGTAAAATTGTCAGCCCAAATATCTCCTAGAAAAGTATTAGAACCACCTATTTGATTTATGTCTAGAGTAAGACTGTCTCCATCTAAATCTAACGGTGTTAAATTTCCTGCTGTGCTTTCTAACCCAGCAATGATGTTACTATCTCCTCCTAGTTGTTCTAAATCAATATTGGCGGTATCGCCTGATTGGTCAATATATATTTCATTATCTGCTAATGCACTTAGCGACAACATAACTAATATACTAATTAGATTCTTCATATTCCCAATAGCCTCTCCCTATTCCTATTTTTATTATATTTAGTACACCTGTCTCTACTGCTTTTGTTAAAGCAATAGCGATAGATTCGTTCTCAGCTACTCCTCCTTCTATTTCCACCAGCTCTGTGCCAGCTTCTATAAAACGAAACACGTCCTGAGAAACACTTGTAGATAAAATGCTTTTAGAAACTGATGTCTCTACTAACACTTCACCTGTAGATACTGAAACTAATCGTAGTGAAATAATTACAGTATCTTCTCTATACTGTTTACTGTTACCTATTCCTAGGTATCTAGCACCAGCACCTCCAGATTGTAGGTTAGCCTCATACGAGATTACACCTCCCTGGAACATAAGCCCTGCAAAAAGCAAAGGCTGTAATTTTGCATCTTCTTTAAACTCTTTACGAGTTGTCCTAATTAATTGTCTTTCTTTTGTAAGGTCATCAAGTCCAACACGTTCTACTACTTTAAAGAACTTACCATCTGATGTATGCTTCAAAGCCCTTATCAATATTGCTTCTGGAGCTTGTGTTATAGCTGTACTAAATAAAGCAAAAGAACTATTACTTCTTCTTTGCCCTGTTAAATCTTTAAAACTATTAGGGTATACCGCAACAACTGGTTGCTGTTTAGCACCAGGCATTTTAAATAGCTCATCTGATTGTATTTCTAATATGGTTGAAGGCTGTATTTTTTTCGATAGAACTAAGTCGTCATTCTTACTTAATACTGCACATCCACTAAAAAGAAAAATCACCAATAGGCAACTGAATAGTTGTTTGTGTTCCATCGCTTGCTGTTATAGTTAGTGTTATTATTCCGTCTTCTATACTGTATTCTATAGTATTACCTTCTAAAGTTAGTATGCCATTTGTGCTAGGATTTTCTCCGAATAAATTTTCTACTAATTGTCTAGATAGTTGTGCATATATTCTAGATTCTAAATTCCTGATAAATCTAGCTAATGTTGTGTTCTCCTTATCTCTTTCTATTTGTTCTTGTAGAGCTTTGAGTTCTTCTTTTATACTCATCTTTCTAGTAAACTCTTGGTTCTCTATAGTTAAATAATGTGCTGATGTACCTATACCACTAAATGATGGGTTCTTAAACTTATGTACCATTTCATCTGCAATACTATTAAGAGACCAAAACACAACTAATATAGACCAAAAGAACATACAGAACTCGCAGTTTCTTTCAGCCTTCTTACTTTTAAATGTTGGGATAAGTTTAATCTTTCCTTTGGTCTTTCTTTCCATCTGCTCTCGCTAATCTATCGACATCTACTTGTACACCCATAGCAGTTCTTACCATTGAGTCTATTCGTATCATGTCATTGTCCATTTGTCTTACTCTATCTATCAATGCAACTATCATACCGTGTTGCGTATCTAATTTTTTATGTACGTCTGCTATCAAAGCATTAAATAATTTATATACCATCCACCCAGCAGCACATGCAAAAGCAGCAGGAATACCTACAGTTTCCAAGACAGTCATAAAGTCTCTAGTGTCCATTATTTACCTTTCACTAAACTGCCACCAAAGTACATACCTATAATAGCTGATACTAAGTTAGTATCTAATTGTGTAATTACTAAACCTTGAAAAGTTATCCATTCAAAAATATCCCTGCCTTCTTTAAAGAACCAAAAACCTGGATTCCAATTTGTATATCCAACAGTTACTGATACATCTGGATAATATACAGCTACAAGTTTAGGTAATAAAACAATAGCAAAGACTGATGTTAATGCTATGATTCTTCTTGTCCATGCAAAACCTTTATCCTTTAAGCCGTGGTCAAGTGATTGCTTTCTAGCCTTCATCTCAAACTCCCCACGTGTAATGAGTAGCTTTTGTTGCTCTGCTTTAGCTTTTCTACTTTCAGCCCATACACTCATTAGTCCACCTAGGACTGTAGATGCAAGCATAGTAATTATTTCAAACGGAAATCCCAATCTAATCTCCTAATACTTTAAATATAGTTCTGGATGCATCTCTTCTTCTATCTATATGTGGTGTTCCAGGCTGTAGATAATTTTCAGAAAATGAAATAGCTGCTCTTGCTACATCATCACCCTGTAAATCTCTTTGCAACTGGCTTATTTTATTTTTATCTACTGTGTGTTTTCCTGGTGCTAATTGATTTATACTTTCATGCATAAACATAGTTTGATTCATGGGGGTATCTTCAAACTTGTTTGATGTCAAATAGCTATCTTCATTTTCCATATAATATTTTTTTTGAAAATCAAATTGATAAAGACCATAACCATTACCCTTGTCTTGTTTTTGTTGATGGTCGTAAGTACCACCTGTCTCTACATGGATATTACCAAGAATAGCTGCTCTAGCAACTTTACCATATCCTAAGTTTTTTAAATCATTATCTATATTATCAAATCTTATTCTTGTTTCTTTATCAATAGTTTTATCATTTATTACAAGACTTCCTGTGTTATATTGCATACGTCCCATTTCTTTAAATGTTTCTTTTACAATCCCACCTTTCTTATAACCTACTCTTGGTGGTAGTACATCTTCAATACCTTGTTGTAGTTGGTATCTAGCTTCTTCGTCTATAAATCTACCGCCTTCAATGATTGGTTCAAAGGGGTCAAAGCCTGTGTATTTTTTAAGTGGATGTCTAATACCTATCAAAGGAGTTTTTCTTGCTAACGTTTCAAACAATCCTCTGTTGTAGATTGTAGAGCCTGTAATGTCTCCCATAACAGGGCCACCTAAACTTGATACAGCTACTAAAGGATTTGGATTTGCTCTATAAGCATCTGCAAATCTTAAACCATATTCTATTGGGCCTAATAAACCTACTCTTTGAAAAGCTCTAAGGTTTTCTTCTGCACTTCTAGCTACAAAAACATCGAAAGCTTTACCTTTTAAATCAGTTCCTGGCTTTCTTGCAAACTGGTCATACTTTGCTTGTTGTTCTGGACTACTTCTCCAGTAATTAGTACCTCTTGCAATAGCTGTTGAGCCTGCTACAAAAGCAGCAAACCTTGGAGCTGACATTCCAGGACTATTTAAAGTATCTCTAGCAAAGTTTTTTAATACAGTATTACTAAACGCTGTAGGGTATCTTAAAAACTGTGTAAATATATCCCATTTAGGATTAGTCATATATCTAGGCACTTTAGAAAATTCTCTAGATGTAGGTAAGATTACACTTCTTGCAAATCTACCACCTGCTTTAGACATCTCTTGTGTCCAAAAATTATTATTTCTTTTTGCACCAGACTCTAACCAATCCAATCCTTCTTTGACACTTATACCCATGTCTTGTATTTGTTCTTTTAAATAATTTGTTCTTTTATAAAGATTACCTTTACCAGCCCAAACTCCATCCATACTATCTAGTTGTTTAAGTATGTCTTTATCTTTACCTGTTGTTGAGTTTACAAAAGTATCAACATCATCAAAGATTTTTACTCCAGCTTTTTGTAGTTTACTTAACTGAATTAATGATTCTTCAACTATATCTCTACCTGTATTAAAAGCTGCAAGCTCAATAGTCTTTGTCCAAGGTAATAGTAAGTTGGCTTTGTAAAATACTCTAGCTCCTTTTTGTAGACTTGCGTTTTGTAATCCATCACCAGCTAATCTATTTGTTAAATCTGCTTGCACGTCATCTACAGCTAAGTAAACTCTATTAGCTTCTCTGTTAGCTACAACTTCTGATAGGCCTCTCCTTTCTTTTAACAAACTTTTTAAATCCGATGTTAAAAATTGCATACCATTTTCTAGTTGGTACTGAAAGTTTTTTACAGATTGCTTTCCTGATATTCTAGAAGCTGCTATCAAACCTTCTGAGAAAGAAGAGACAGTAGCTAAAGGTAGGTAAGCCATAGCATTAGCAAGCTTGAGGCCATCATATACTCCTTGTTTTATTTGCCCTTCAAAAAAGTTTACCGCACCTGTAACAGACTTGAAAGATTCTATCATGTCTTTTCTTTCTGTAGCTGTTAAACGTCTACCTAAAGTTTTGAACACGTCTTCATCTAAAGGGTCTACGTGAGTTCTTATAAAATCATCTATATTATTTTGTCTTAAGCTTTGAAATGTTAATACTTCATTACCTTCTATGTCTTTGCTTTTTACAACCTTTACATTAGATTTAGCACCGCCTAAAAAGCTTAGTTTAGTTTGTATTGTATTAGCAGCGTTTAAACCATAACTAGCACTAACAGGTATTAATTCATTAGTTAGATATTTTTCATAAGCATTGTCATCTAATTTTAATTTTCTACCGTGAGTAAGTAAGTTGCTATGGCTAGCATATAATTCATTATTAATATTTAACATACCCTCTGCAATATCATCTGCTTCTTTTTTGGATATTTTTAAATCCTTAGATAACTGTGCAACAAACTCTGGTTTATTATCTTTTATAGCTTGTCTATTCCATTCTCTTGGAAAGTAATCTTCTATTCTTATATCACCAAAACCTGCTTCTTGAGCATCTCTAGCTATACCATCAAACCATTTTCTTAAATCATTAGCTACTTGTTTTGTTTCTTTGCTTCTTCCTTGTAATGCTTTTTTATTTCCTCTTAAGAATCTAATAATAGCAAGCTCATCGGCTTGCATCATAACTCCATCAGGAGCTATAGGCTCTATAGTCTTAAAAAATCCTACTCGCTGTCCTTCTTCCATGAACATATAATTGCCTCGTCTTGCATTTAATTGTTCAGGAAAACTCCACTCTACTTTTTTATTACTTCTCTTACCTATACCTAACTGAGAATCATGGTCTAATAAACCTCTGAAGTAAGATGCATACTTTACTCCTTGTTTTTCTAAGGTTCTTAGTTGAGCAGCATTACCTAATATAACTCTACCTACAGTATTGTCCCAGGCTTGATTAAACTTTAATCGGACATTATCTATAATACTATCGTCTCTATAGACTTTAGGTTTATTGTTTATTTGTAAAACTGGATTTGAATAATTAGACCACTTTTGTCCACCATAGCCAGCAACACCACCTAGTAAAACACCAGCAACAGTTGAGCCTACTAACTCTTTTGATGAGTAAGCTCTTCTTAAGCCTGTATTTATTTCTATATTTTGATTAGCATGGTTGTGTAAACCCATCCAGCCACCAGCTTCTACTGCACCCATACCGCCTGCTACTTTTGTTGCAGCTTTTGCAGCTTCTTCTAGCGACCCATCAGCAATAGCTTTTTTAAGCTGTGTTTTATTTAAAGCTCCTTTATTAGCTTGACCTAACATCTTCAAAGCTTGAGCAGTTCCTTTACCTACTGTAGCTCTAGTAGCTAATGTTCCGCCTCCTGTAAAAGGAGTAAACAAAGCAGCTAGTATTAGAGTAGGGTCAGTAACCATATCTATTGCTCCGTCTTTAACTAATTCAAGGAACTGTCCTGTACTACCTATATCTGCACCATCAAACATAGTTCTTAAGTATTGATAGTCTTTCTTTTGTTGTTCAGTAAACTTATTAGAGTCAGCATATCTTTTCATAGCTGACGTAAGGTTAAAATCAGAGTCTCTTAAATACTCAAAGATATCATTTTGTTCACCAATAGAACCTAAGAATCTTTCAGAGACTGCCTGGAACTCTTTATCTCCTTCTAAATCATTTAAGTCATATTGTTGAATAGGTGTGCTTTGTTGATTTCTTTTAGAAAAACTGGGAGAATAATTAAAGTTTGACATTTAGTCTGTTCCACCGACACTCAAAGCTGCATCTTGAAGTCTTTGTATTTCTTGTTTCTGCTCCTCTGTTAGCTCTTTTTTAGGAGCTTTATAATTATCAGGGTCGTCTAATAAACTTTGAAGATATTCTTTCATTAAAGATAATTCTTGCTCATCAGATATTTTATTTTTACCATATAATTTACCACCGTCTGTTTTATCTTCTACAAATTTTCTAAAGTTTGCACTATTATAAACAGTTGTTTGACCTGCCTCCATACGCTCAATAGCTTTTTGTAATTTACTTATTGGTTGCTTAGCAAAGAATTTAAGCTCTCTGTTTTGCTCCGTACTTACTGGAGGAGGATTTGTGTCTGTTGCATCAGAAGTATTACCCTCTTCTATTTCCATAGGTTCTGTTATTACTTCTGGTAATGTTCCTGTGTTACCAAACTTTTGTATAACCCCATCATACCTAGAGTCTACGTATCTAAGTTCTTCAGGGAATAAACTATTTATTTGATTAATTTTTTCTAGTTCATACTGTAAAACTTTTTCTTCATTAGTACCTTCATACTTAGCTATATACTCTGGTAAATTTACTTCAGCAGTTCCTGTAAAGTTTCTACCTTCTTTTACAATCGTTCCTTGTAAGTCAATTACAATTTCTTTGAACCTATTGTTTTGCTCCGATTCAGTTTTACCACTACCTCTAATATCTCTAATTATATTAGGTATTTGAATTAGTAAACTTAATTCTCCATTATTACCTACAGTATTTATTTTAGCTACGTTCATTAAGTCATATAAGTCAGGAGTAGTATTAGGATTATTCATTAATAACTGTTGATATGAACTATCATGTGTTGGGTTTTTAGATATAGAATCTTTATACCCATCATTTACTTGAGTTAATACATACATAGCTGCAAGGTAATCAATATCTCCCTCTGCTATATTTAAATTATAATCTTTTACTTGTCCTCTAATATGATTAGCTGCATAAGCAACTTTAACACCATAATTTTTTACAGTATTTTGAGGGTCAGTTGCAGTTCGTCCTTTACCTTTAATTACCTGATTATAAAGAGGATTCATGTCAGGATTAGAACCATCAGTTAAAACTAACATCATAGCTGACTCAGCAGCTTTTACTTGTAAGTCACTAGGAGGTTTAATCTCTGCTACTTTAGTTCTTGTAGGTTCATTTACACCAGCATTAGATAATACAGGAATACCGTTTTGGTCGTAAGATAAATACTGTCCTTCTTGATATGTAAACTCATCACCACCACTTATATAAGTTCTATCTTTTATCTGGAACGTACTTTCTATAGGCTTTCCTTGAATACCTCCCTCTGAAGGTGGTTTACCTATTTTAGCTCTTATTCCTTCTATTAGACCATCAATATTAAATCTACTGCCTTGGTCTGTAGCTGCTGTGTCGTATGCACTTACAGCATTTTTTAAATCTATTAATTCTTTTGATGTCCCTTCGCCTAATGTTAAACGTAAGTTTTCATGGGCTTCAAGATTTTTAAAGTCTATAGTTTCTTCTGTTTCTGAACCTAGTAATTTTTGTATACCCTTACCAATCCTACCAAATACATTTTTAGGGTTTTCTCTACTATTCCATTTATCAAACTGACTTAATATTGTTTCCATATCAGGAACATCCATACTTTCATTATATAAAGTTTGATAATAACCTTTTAATTTCTCTGCTTGTATTTTTGACTCAGAAGTTACATAAGAAGCTAATTGCACAGGATTTAAATTAGTAAACTCACCGCCAAAACTTTCATCTTGTAATCTAGTTCTTAAGTCTGCTGCAATATAATTCTGTAGTCTTTGTATATCTACAGTACCATTTACAACAAATCCAGTTTTATTAGTTTCATCATTGTATTCTAAACTTTGTCTTTGACCTTCTTGATTAGATAAATAACTTTGAAGATAGGTTCGCATAGGTATATTTTTATCTTGCAAAGCCTGTCCTTTTGAATCAAAAGCATTTCTAACTTCTCCAAAGATACCTCCAATAGCAGGCTCTATAAGTAATCCTCTAACTAAACTTTTTTTGTAGCCTTCTTTATCAGCTTCTTTAGCTTGCTTTATACCCCTTTCATTTGCATCATTGAATGCTTGTTTAGCAAATTCAACACCACCGTCATCATATAATCCCATTATTCGTCCTCTCCTCTAGCTAACAGACTATCATTAGTAGGTTCAACTATCTCTTCTGGTTGTCTATCTAATAATCCTATTTCAGGTAAAGCCTCTATTTTTTCTACTACTGCTTGAGGCAATACCCCTTCAGGTATTCCTCCTTCTCTTGCTCGCTTTCTCTTAGCAACCTCAGCCACGTTCTTTGCCTTAGCCACTAACATCTCTTCCTCTTCGTCAGTCTCTCCATCTTCCATATCTAATAAAGCTGAAGAATCGTCTGAGTCTATTCTATATTTTACTCCAGATTTTTCAGCAAGAGACATAAGTAAAAATGCAAATGGTTCTAGTAACATAAGCATTAAATCAGGATTCCATTTACCTTCTCTAAAACCTACATAACCCATTTGTAAGGCTAAATCCATGACTGGAACTCCATCACCCATTGCAAGAACAATAGGAGTATAATTTTCTTCATCAAGTAATTCTAAAGCTGTATACTCTAAAGCTTCTCTCATATCTGTAAAATCAGGTTTCCCTTCAAAAGGCCTTCTTTGTTCTACAGGTTGTGTCCAGGATTGACCTGGTATTGGATATCCTCTACTCGCAAAAGCTTCAACAGCTTCTGGATTCATTTCTTCGCCTATATTTTTTTCTATCATCTATATACTCCTGCTCCACCTGGGGTTGTCGGATTCGTAGTATTCTGTAAAGCAAAACTATTCATCCAGTTTCTCCAGTCCTGTCCAGCATCTCTATTTAAAATATCATTTAAAATACCACTTGAATACATACTTGTAGCTTGCCAAGAATTACCTCTTGGAGCTGAGAACTGGTCTATAGCTCCTAAGCTAATTGTAGGTGTACTGCCAATACCCATAATGTTAGGTATATTAATTTTGTTATAAGTGTATTGAGGTGTCATATCTACACCCACAGCCTCGTATGCTCGGCTTTCAAGGCCACTTAATAACCCATCTGTTATCTTTTGTTTACCAGCATCATATAAATCAAAGTTTGCTATATCTTTTCTAATACCAGAGTCTTTATCAAATACATTAATATTTTCTAAGAAACTTGGCTTATCTGTTTTTGGAGATAACAATGAAGCTGCTTGTTCACTTAAGGCATCTGAGCTAGCAGCTATATCTCCTATAGCATCTACTCCTACTTTAGTATTTTTAAATAACTCATTATTATTTAATTCAAAGTTCATGCCTCTAGTAAGCTCTCCTGTTTTACCAAACTCAGGTATTCTTACCTCGCCTGGTGCAGGTAGCTCATAACTTAAGGTGTCTTTATTGAAGTCTAATGGTTTATCCAAAGCTCTTGGAATAGTCTCAGATAGTTGAGCTTGAATTTGGTCAGACTTAATTCCTGTTTGAGTTGGTAAAGTATCTAAAGAAGATGAAAAGTCTTTAGAAAAAACAGATGTTTTGCCTTCACTTAAAGTCATTCCTTTACCTTTGAAAAAGTTTCCTACTCTGTCAATACCATTACTTATAGCTGTACTTACACTTGTATATGCATTCTTAATCCAAGTACCGCCAACATTAACAGCTTCTATAGTTTTACCTAAAACCTTTGAAAAAAAGTTTGCATTAGGCCCAAGTAGTTTTGTAGACCAGCTAGCTAATTTGCCTGCTGTTCCAAACAGGCTTCCTACAGCTCCCATAGCATAAGGCATTAAAAATGCCATACCTATTTGACCTACTATTCCTAGTTTACCAATACCTTTCATAACACTTTTAAAAGTTTTTTTAATTCGTTTACCTATCTTCTTGACAGTCTTCTTAATACCTTTCCATATTTTACTTAAAAATCCCATTTACTTTCTCCTTAACTTCCAAATAAGCTGTTGATTGTTGAAGATGCACTTCTAAAATTAGAACCCCAATTCTTTGCAGCATCTCCTTCAGCAGTTGCAGCAGACATCATAGCTTGTACTTTTCTATTAGCTGTATCAGTAGCCCATCTGAAATCATAATCAGCTTGGTCTCTTAATTCTTGCCATAAAAAAGACTGTGCAGCTTGAGTCAACCCAAAAGCATTCTGAGCATTTTGTTGATTAACTGCATTTTGTGCAGCAGTATCAGCAGTATTTGCTCTTCTTCTCCAGTCTATATTAGAATTAATAACTGCTTGTTCATTAGCAGCATTCCATTGTTGTCTATTGTAATTTAATTGCTCGTTAAACTGTTCTACTTGATTCATAATTGCAGCATTAGCTTTATTAACATCTGATACTCTATTAGCATCTCTAGCTTCAGCAGCATTTTGAGCTTGTACATTAAATTGATTTGTAGCGTTTATATAGCCTGCATTGTATTGTCTTATTTGTGTTTCAATTTGTGCCATAAACTGTTGAGCCTGTCTATCATTAGTAGCGTTAAACTGACCCATAGCATTTTCTGCTGCTTGATTACTTAATAATCTTTGCTGTTCGTACTGAGCTTTAATAACATTTGATTGTTGTCTATTATTTAAATTAGCTATATCAGTAGCTAAGAAATTCTTTGCATTATCTATCTGTGCTTTCTGATAAAAGTCAGCTTCAGCTAAATCAGCTCTTGCAATATTAGTTGCATTTAAAACTGCTGCTTGCTGTTCTTGATTAGCTTCTGTTAAATTAACTGTTTGTAAAAACTTACTGTTAGCTAATTCAGTTTGTTGTTCAGCAGCCATGTTAGCCATATCTAATTTAAATACATTCTCTGCATTCTTTAATACAGTTTGTTGCTCTCTTTGAGCATTAGCCTCAGATACAGCAGCCTCTATGTTTCTTTGTTGAGATACACTAGCTTGAATAGCTTGAGCATTTGCTTGAGCTAAAGGTAAAGATGCTTGGATAATAGTATTAGCTAATGAATCTCTAGCTATTGAAGATGCTTCTAATCCTCTTTTAGCTAACATAGCTTCAACAGATGCAACAGCAGGTCTAGCCCATGTTGGAATCTCTCCTTCTTCTATACCAGTTAATAAACTTTCAAGTTGATTAGATACTAAAGCTTCTTCAGGTAATCCTTCTATAATACCTCTTTCTTCTTCTGTAAAATCTGTAAGTCTAGCTTCAAGAGTTTCAGGGTCTTTACCTAACTCTTGTATAGCTCCTTCTTCTAAGCCAGCATTAGCTAATTGCTTTTTAGCTCTTGTAACTCTAGCTAAATTTGTACCTGTATTTTCTACAATTCTTGCTTTCGCTCCAGGACTTAATGTTCCTGTAACAACTTTAGCTACAGCTCCTGGTGTAACAACAACATCGACATCTTCAACTGGAGTAACATCAGCTACTTCAGCAGCTTCTGCTAGTCTAAGTTCTTCTTTATCTTGTTGAGCAGCCCTGGCTTCAGCAGCTTTATCTACACTTGCTGTAGGTGTTGCTGTAGTTGTAACTTCTCTGGCTGGGTCTATTTGTGAGACCTCTTCTACCTGACTAATTGTTTCTTCTGGTGTTGGGTCTATATCAAATGTACTTGCTTGTCCTGCATCTGGAGATTGAACAATAGGTGCTTCTGTACCTTCTCTACCTATTCCCATAACTGTAGGAACTGGTACAGTACCTTCTGGTATATTACCTGAAGCTATATCTTGAGATGTTCTTCCTTCTTCAATATTTCTTATTCTTCTTTCTTGTTCAAATGCTGCTTGTCTTTGAGCATCAGTCATAGTCTCTAAGGGGTCTGGGTCTGGTTCATTACCACCACCTTCATCACCGCCACCGTTATCATTACCACCACCGTTGTCATCTCCGCCACCGTCATCCTGACCACCAGCTCTCTGACCTGTATTTACATACGTATAACCGTTCCATCTGTAAATGAAACCATTAACAATTATTGTTGCATTACCGCCTGGTGGGTCTCTAGGTTCATCTCTCTCATCTCTCTCATCTCTGTCATCTCTGTCATCTATTGGAGTTCTTCGTCTACCCAGGTTTCTGTCTATATAGTCTTCTCTATTAGAAGCATCTGTTCCAGTTGTAAATCCTGGGCCACTAGATATAGCTACAGAAGGTTTAGGCTGAGGTTTCTGTTGTACTGGAGGAGGTGTTGTAACCTTATCAATCGGCTTAGGTTGAAATGGCTTAGGCTTTAATACTGCCTCTGATGGCCTCTGAATAAACATTTGTTCTTCAGGCTTCCCTACTGATTGTTTAACAGGCATAGAGCTATCTACCCTGTTTGGATTAAATACGTTTCCACCAACTCTATAGTCTTGTCTTTTTTGTTTGGCTCTTTTTCTGTTTGACTTTTTTCTCGCCATTATTTCACCTCAAATAATTTATCTACTTTCTCATGTAGCTTCTCTAATCTTTCCATTAGCATTCCCATATCTTCTTTTACTTCTTGTTTAGTAACGTACTCTTTTGCTAGTTCTTCTCTAGTTTTATTTACCAATATATCTATCCTTTTAGCTTCTGTTTCATTTTTACGTATTGAAAAAATTATAGGAGCTACAACTAAAGTTAATATTACGTTCCAAAAAAAATGCATATCTTCCATTTTACATACCGTCCCCAGGATATCTGTTTGACCATATAGTAAAACTATATTTAACTCCTTTGGTTAAGGTTCGACATGCATGTCCGTGTGTTACCATTCCAGGAAATAATATACATTTTCCTACAGGTATATTTTTATTACTAAAATTCTGTCTTGGATAAACTAAATCAGCACCTTCATAATCATCGTTTAATTTTACACTTCCTGTAACTAAACTAGCATCAGTATGTAAAGGTAAATCTTTTTGTGTATCGACTGAGTATCTCATTACAAACGCATCTCTAAGTCCGTACATTTCCATTGGCTTCCAATAATTTTCTATAATTGGAACTATATTTTTTTGCCAATGACTTTCTAGTTCTTCCCAAAGTCCTAACTCTTTTAATCTTATCTCTTGTGCTGGGAACTTATCATAATCTAAAGAACCCCAGTCTCCATGATTGTCAGCTATTTCAATCATTCTTTCACATTGTTCTTGTGTCATAAAATCTACAAGCAATATGTCATCATCTAATATTTCAAAACCTTCGTGTGTTGTAAATAATTCTTTAGGAGTTGGAAAAAATCTGTCATACATCTGGTCAAATTTCTTCTTTGTTAAGTCCCCTCCATTACCGTGGTAAATACAACTACAACATCCTGTTACTGGATTATGAAGTTGTCCTTCAAGCATTGTGGCACTTGCTTCATGTGTTTGGAATATATAACCTTCATAGTCTAGTTGTATATCAAACTTATCACTTAAAAATATCTTTTGATAATATAACTGGTCATCTCCATCATCGTTTACAGAATCAGTTTCTAGTATCTTTTTAAGCTCACCTACTTCACCTATAAATGTTCCACTATTTAAAAATCTATATTTAGTAGGAGCATCTGGAAACACATGTTCTAAATCTGCATCAGGCCAGCAGTATTGTTCTGCTGAAAATAAAACCTTACAATTAAATCCTAAGTATCTTTCTGTAATAGTTTCTAAATTATCTGCATAAAAAACATCATACGCATCTGTAAATAAAACTACATCATTGTCTGGTAACTTATTAATATATTTTCTTAACAAGTTTACTTTCATGCCTCCACCTGGGCCAGACATATCAGTACCTTTCCACTCTACATTGTTTCCTAGATTTACTACATCTACTCCACAACTTCTAGCACTTGTAAATAATCTAGAACATTTCTTTCTATCTGTTCCAATAGTAAGCGGATGTACTTTAAAGTTTCTAGCTATACCTGAAGAGACTTCAATATCACTTGGGCTTACATCCCTAGATATCTGATTACAAGAATCTTGTTTTAGCGAAACTACATTATTCAAAATTTTCTCCTTTATTAATTTAGGTACATACTCATCAGCAGGAATAATTTTATCTATATTATCTAATAAAATTTTTGCCGTTGAAGGTTTTATTATGTAGCCTGTTAAATTATAAGGATAAGAAGGTATTTCTAATCTATTATCTATACTTATAACTTTGTCAGGTTCGTTCTCATTCTTTTGTAAGTATATAAAATCGTATTTATTTATTAAGTCTTTGTAGTATTCTTCATCCCATCTTTCATTTATTACTGCATCATCTTCTAAGATAATTACAGGCTCATTTAATTCTAAACATTTTTCCCATGTTTTTTTATGAGATAAGAAACATGCTACTTCACTTTCTAAAACTGGTCTATTTTTAAATGGGTCTTTAAACCCTTCATCAACTATAAAGTCATCTAATCTTTTATAGTCTATTGCTTTTATAAATTCATAATTTATTAAATTATTTTTATAAAATTCTTTTTTTCTATCTGTTCTTCTTTGTAAGCTTATAACTAATTTTTTCATTATAAGATTGTATCATATTAATCAAACTTAACCCAGGTTGTAGATGTACTACTAAAACTAACTAGACTAGGTAAAGACCATGTATGTACATAATAACTACCATAAAGAATATTTGAATAAGTTGTTACTGATGCAGATAGGCTAGTTCTAGATAGTTCTACACCTCTCTGAACATTAGAAGCTTCATCACCAGCAAAGTAAGTATCATCTACTTGTCTTAGATACATATTACTCCAGTCAGTATCAGTTGCACTAGCTCCTGAGCCTCTAAAAACTAATTTTACTTTTCTGTTCTGACCCAGAAATCCTCCAGTATAAAGTCCAATGGCAGCAATATCTTTATTAGAATTAAAATTACTATTAAAGTTAGTAAAAGGTATAAAGTTTTGATTACTAACTCCTGAAGGGTTTCCAGTTCCTACATAGCTATTAGTTCCATCATATGCTGTACCAATACCGCTATTATTGTTTGTTATATATTCTTCACTAGCAGCATACATACCGTGAAGTGTTCCCCACCCTTGAATGAAATGGTTCGTTTGATTTTTATTAGTACCTGTAGTTGCTGATGCACTCCCACTATCAATTTTCATAATACTTTTAAAATCGGATGCTAACATCGTAGTTGTTGAAGTAGCTTCATTATCATTGAACAGTTGCGGAACTTTTCCATCACCTTGACCACCATTAATAAAAGGTGAGCGGTCAATATGTTTTTGATTGTTTAATGACCAAGCAGAGGTGCTTCCATTACTATTCATAGTATCAAAAACATCTCTCATGCCATCAAAGCTTACGTTTGTATCTTTTAATGTACTCATGTTAAATCTATTGTTATATGTTTATGTGTTACGTCAGCCCAAGAGTAGCTACTTACTTTGTCTTCAATTACTAATGTTGAAATATCTAAATGTGAATTATGACTATATGTATCTGGATTAGCTAATAAAGTAGCAAGCTTTGAATCTGTCTCTACAATTCTTGTCATTTTAGTTATGCCTAAACTTTTTAAATAAGTATACTTAGAAGTCCAAAAATCATTTGTATATGTATAAGCTCTTGAGCCATTAGCATCAGGTCTTATTAAACCTCTTTCCTCTACCCAAATATTATTATCTATATATCCATTATAAAGATGTAATATATATCCATCTGGAGCTTGTAAAGCTAAAGTTTTATATACAATATGTGATGGTTCTTCAAACGGTACTGGTTCAAAAATCCTACCTATTGCTTTTGGAAACAACCTCCAAAAAGATTTTTTTTGGTCTTGTGTTAGATTATTAAACTGCTCTGTAGTTATCTCACAGTTAGCATAATTAAAGTTCTTATCTTCGTCTAAGTATTTTTCACTTGCGAGATAAAACTCATCTATCACTCCACTTTCTTCTAAATGTGTAGCCTCTTCAATAGTTAAATCTCTACAAGTATACGCCATTATTTATTCTCTAAGTCTTCTAACCTTCTTTGTATATCTTCAAAACCTTCCATGTCTTGTAAACATTTTGCAGGATGTGAGTCTTCAGCTAGTTCTTTAATAGCTTCGATTAATAAAGGAACTAACTTGTCGTACCATACTGTTAAGTATTTATCATCAATAGGAGCTTCTGTTACTACCTCTGGTAATACATCTTGTACCTCTTGAGCTGATACACCAACTTGTCTTTTATCATTTTCGTAACCTAGTTCTTTAGCTACTTCATTTTCTCTAAAGTAATAACCACTTAGAGCTAATACTTTTTCTAAAGCATTTGGTATAGTACCTTCAAAGTCTTTTAGTCTTGCATCAGAATAGAAAGCCGTAATGTTATTAGTTGCCCTAATCTCACCTGCTGTACCTGAGCCTGCTGTGTTAACACCTAAACTATTAACTTGAGCATTTGAACTTGTGGTAAATGCTCCTGCTTCACCTTTCTGTCCTTTAGAGCCAGTACCTGTAGTACCTTTTTGACCTTTAGAACCTGCTACTGTTGAATCAGCACCTGTCTGACCTTTTTGTCCTTTAGAACCTACTTCACCTTTCTGGCCTTTCTGACCTACACCTGTAGCTCCTATTTCACCTTTCTGTCCTTTCTGACCTACTTCACCTTTCTGTCCTTTAGCACCTGCTACTGTTGAATCAGCACCTGTCTGACCTTTCTGTCCTTTTGAGCCTGCTACTGTTGAAGCAGCACCTGTTTGACCTTTTTGTCCTTTAGAACCTACTTCACCTTTCTGTCCTTTAGTACCTGTACCTGTAGCACCTACTTCACCTTTCTGGCCTTTAGCACCAGTAACTGAAGCACCTTGCTCACCTTTCTGACCTTTAGCACCTGCTACTGTTGAAGCAGCACCTGTTTGACCTTTCTGACCTTTAGCACCTGCTACTGTCGAATCAGCCCCTGTTTGACCTTTCTGTCCTTTAGAACCGTTTGTACCATTAGTACCAGCTTCACCTTTCTGTCCTTTAGAACCGTTTGTACCATTAGAACCAGCTTGGCCTTTTTGTCCTTTAGAACCGTTTGTACCATTAGAACCAGCTTCACCTTTCTGTCCTTTAGAACCTGTTCCACCTGTACCACCTACTTCACCTTTCTGTCCTTTAGAACCTGTTCCACCTGTACCACCTACTTCACCTTTCTGTCCTTTTTGTCCTTTAGAACCGTTTGTACCATTAGAACCAGCTTCACCTTTCTGGCCTTTAGAACCATTAGAACCGTTAGAACCAGCCTGACCTTTTTGGCCTTTAGCTCCTGTTCCACCTGTATCACCTGTAGTACCTACTTCACCTTTTTGTCCTTTAGAACCATTTGAACCATTAGAACCATTAGAACCAGCTTGGCCTTTCTGACCTTTAGAGCCATTGCTTCCATTACTTCCATTAGCACCTACTTCACCTTTCTGTCCTTTAGAACCATTACTACCATCGTTACCAGCACCACCTGTTGCACCTGTCTGGCCTTTCTGTCCTTTAGAACCTGTAGCTCCTACTTCACCTTTCTGTCCTTTCTGACCTACTTCACCTTTTTGTCCTTTCTGACCTACTTCACCTTTCTGTCCTTTAGAACCTGTAGCTCCTACTTCACCCTTCTGACCTTTATCACCTTGGTCTCCAGTTCTTGCAAAGGTTACAATTAAGTCTTCACCACTTGAGAATGAAGATGCTGAACCACTTACATAACCTACAGGAACTTTGAAATATCCTGAAGCTTCTGTTATTGAACCACTAATTGTAAATAGAGCAAAGTCTGTTGCATCTAATTTGTTTGATATTCTTACGTGACCTTTAATAGTAGAGTCACTATCATCAATAGTTCTTAAATAACTTTGTATATCAGTACCACCTGAATCTTGGTCATCAATATATAGTATACTTGCACTAGATACAGTACCGTTATTTAATCTTAACTCACCGTTACCTGGGTCTGCATCTGATGTACTTGTATCAAAGTCATAAGCAAATGTTTGACCACCGAAGTTTCCTTCTTGTCCTTTTACACCTTTCTGTCCTTTAGAACCTGTAGCTCCTACTTCACCTTTTTGTCCTTTCTGACCTACTTCACCTTTCTGTCCTTTAGAACCTGTAACACCTACTTCACCCTTCTGACCTTTAGAGCCATCATTACCGTCATCACCACCAGCACCTGTAGCACCTGTTTGACCTTTCTGACCTTTTGAACCATTAGAACCATTAGAACCAGCTTGGCCTTTTTGTCCTTTAGAACCATTACTTCCGTTACTTCCGTTAGCTCCTACTTCACCTTTCTGACCTTTAGAACCTGTACTTCCACCAGCACCTGTAGCACCGCCTTCACCTTTTTGTCCTTTAGAACCATTGCTACCGTTTGAACCAGCACTACCTGTAGCTCCTACTTCACCTTTCTGTCCTTTAGCACCTGTAACACCTACTTCACCTTTTTGTCCTTTCTGTCCTTTAGTACCGTCTGAAGCAGCTCCGTCAATACCAGCTTCACCTTTTTGTCCTTTGTCTCCAGTAGCTCCTACTTCACCTTTTTGTCCTTTAGCTCCAGTAACACCTACTTCACCTTTCTGTCCTTTAGCTCCATCATTACCTGAAGTACCGTTACTTCCATCAGCACCTACTTCACCTTTCTGTCCTTTCTGACCTACTTCACCTTTCTGTCCTTTCTGACCTACTTCACCTTTTTGTCCTTTAGAGCCAAGAACTCCACCTGCACCTTTTTGACCTTTCGTGCCTTGTAAAGCTATATCTTCTATAGTTCCTTTTTCCCAAGCACTTGCTGAGACATCATAGAAAGCAACTAAGTCTGTTGAGGTTGCATCAGTTGTTGTACTAAATCCTGTTAATGCATCTCCTACATTTGCTGAGTCTGTAACATCAGCACTAGCCTCTATAGCATTTAATTTACTATGGTCATTATCTGTAAATACATTTGAGTCTGTAGCAGATTCAACCAAAGTTCTTATTTCAGAAGCGGTCTGGTCTGAGGTAGCATTAGCCTCTATAGCATTTAATTTAGTATGGTCATTATCTGTAAATACATTTGAGTCTGTTGCTGACTCTACTAATGTTCTAATCTCTGCTGCTGTCTGGTCGGCTGTAGCACTTGCTTCAATACCATTGAGCTTAGTGTGGTCAGCATCAGTAAACACGTTAGAATCACTAGCAGATTCTACTAATGTTCTAATCTCTGCTGCTGTTTGGTCGCCAGTAGCTCCAGCTTCTATACCATCTAATTTAGAATGGTCAGCAGTTGTAAAGTTTTCATCTGTTTGTGATGCTACAACAAAGTCTATTGTTCCGTCACTATCTTGATATGTAACTGTAATACCTGTCTCAGTATTACTATCAAGCATTCCACCTACTATATCTTGTATTTCTTCATCTGTTTGGTCGGCTGTAGCATTTGCTTCAATAGCATTAAGTTTAGTATGGTCTGCATCAGTAAATACATTTGAATCTGTAGCTGACTCTATTGCAGTTCTTATTTCTGCATCTGTTTGGTCTGCTGTCGCACCAGTCTCTATGTTACTAAGTTTAGTTACTGAAGCATCTGTAAATGCATTTGTATTTGAATTAGCTTCGTATGCAGTTTTAATCTCAGCATTTGTTTGGTCTGCTGTAGCATTATCTTCTATTCCATTTAGTTTAGTATGGTCAGCATCTGTGAAGACATTAGAGTCTGTTGCTGCTTCAACTAATGTTCTAATCTCAGAAGCAGTTTGGTCTGCTGTTGCATTAGCCTCTATGCCATCTAATTTACTGTGGTCAGCAGATTCAAAAGGAACTGAAGCTGTACCGTTAATAGTTAAGGCATCTGTTTCTAGTGTTCCGTCAATATCTACATTACCTGATATATCTAAACTTGGAGCAACAACTTCATGTGAAAACACAAAGTTATCATTAGTTGCATTCCAGGCTATAGTTGCATCTGTAGAAGAATTTACAGCATCTTGAATTGTAAGACCTGCACCGTCTGCTGAACCTGATGTATCTCCTGAACCTTTGTTAAGTGTTATGTTATTATCTTCAACATCTAATGTAGCAGTATTAAGAGTAGTTGTAGTTCCGTTTACAACTAAATTTCCTCCTACGGTAGCATTACCTGTAGTTGTAACCGAACCAAAGTTTACATTTGAATTTGTTGCTACTGCTTGTCCAATAGCTACTGTAGGTGTAGCACCTTCGCCTGAATTATTACTTAGAGTAACACCAGTCCCTGCAACTAAACTATCAACATAATTTCCTGTTGTATCTGTTCCAAGAGCAACTGAATTAGCTACTATAGTTGCATCTAATGTTCCATTTGCTAAATCTGTAATAGTTACATTACCAGATAAATCTCCACCTAATGTAATTGTAAAATCATCTGCATTGAAATCTAGAGTACCATCACTATCATCATAAGTTACACTCATACCACTTTCAGTATTAGAAGCAACCATAGCACCTACTATGTCTTGTACTCTTTCTGTTGTATGGTATAAATTACTTGAACCTTCTGAAAGGTCATCTGTTGTAGCTGCTGCTATCCTTGCATCTGCTCTTGCATTTGTATAATATAAATTACTACCTTCTGATAAATCGCCAGTATCAGAAGATGTTTCATCTAATAATTTATGCCATGCACCTCCATGTGCAAAGTAACCTTTACCTGTTGCATGGACATGTGCAAACATACCGTGATATGTTGATGCACTTGGTAAATCAGCTTCATTAGAATAAACATTAGCAAATAATACTTTATTACCGCCCATATCTAATTCCGAACCTGTGATATGACTTCTTACTCTAGCATCTGTATAATATAAATTACTTGAGCCTTCTGATAAATTGTCTGTATCAAAAGGAGATAAAGTAACTACTGCATCTATTGTTCCATCACTATCATCATAAGTAATTCCAATACCTGTCTCAGTATTTCCTGAGAACATTGCACCAGTAATATCTTGTATTCTTTCTGCATTTAAAGTTACATCTCCTGAAGATACTGTAAAGTCAGTACCATCAAAAGTAGCAACACCAGCATTTGTTTCTGTAGCTAGTTCACCTGTGATTGTAATTGTATTGCCAGAACCTGAAGTATCTATACCTTCTCCACCTGCAATAGTTAATGTTTCACTATCCAGGTCTATTGCAACTGTACCACTATCAGTAGTAGCATCTAAGTCTTGAGCTGTTACTTGAGCATCAACATAAGTCTTAATAGCTTTAGCTGAAGCAAGTGTTGTATCTGTTCCTGCTACTGAAGATATGTCTGTATCTAAAACTCCAGACTTAAGATTATCTACTTCTATATTAGATAACGTATTGTTATCTACATCTATTGTTTTGTTTGTTAAAGTTTGTGAGCCTGTTAAAGTGGCTACAGTAGAATCAATAGCAACTGTTAGTGTATTACCAGAGCCTGTTGTGTCAATACCTGTACCACCAGCTATGTCAAGAGTTTCACTATCTAAATCAATAGATAATGCTCCACCTGAGTCACCTTGAAAGTCTAAGTCTTGAGCTGTTACTTGAGCATCAACATAAGCTTTGATAGATTGTTGAGTCGCTAAAGCACTAGCACTATTAGAAGTTAATCCGTCTTCATCAAGAATACTTGTGACAGTTTCACCGCTACCTAATACTAAACTATCAATATTAGCAGTACCGTCAATAAATAAATTTCTCCACTCCTGGGTGGCTGAACCTAAATCATATGTATCATCATCATCTGGAATAATACTAGAGTCTACATCTGCACCAAAAACAACATTGTCTGATGATGCATCTCCTAATGTTAATGTTCCTCCATTAAATGTAGTAGTACCTGTAACAGTTAGGTTTCCACCTACAGAAACATTACTTGTTGTAGTTATTGTATCTATGTAAGCATCTTTAAAACGTAAAGCATTAGTACCTAAGTCAATGTCGCTATCTGTGACAGGTGCGATAACTCCATTACCTATATAAGCTTGCTGTACTGAACTACTTGAATCATCTATGTAAAACTCAATGTGGTCATTTGTAGTATCTATTAATACTTTATTAAGAGGAGCAACTACTCCTGCATCTCCAATAACGCCTATAACTGGGCCTTCGGCTGCTGAGCCGTCATGCTTATGTCCTGTTTGATTGCTAAAAGCATTTGCTAAGCCATTATATTCATTATTAAATATTGCTGCTGTGATGGTATCGCCATCTGAAAACGTGCTTTGTCGTATATATCCTGCCATTTTTTATCTCCTGCCTGAAGGTACGTAATCTACAAAGAAACCATTTACTGTATATGGAGACTTTGTATCGTCACTTCTGATTCTGAACATGTTACTATGTCCACTCCCTTGTAGTTGTTGTCTTACTAACGGTTTTTCTGAAGCACCAAAAACTGCTCCAATGCCAAACTTAGCATCCCCAAATAGTGATGGGGGAGGTATTCTATCTAATATAAAATCTGCTGGTTGAGGATGATTAGGGTCATCATAATTATATCTAACTCTCAATACTGGAGTTACTTCACCCTCTGGCCCAAAAGATATTTTTATAAAATGTAAAGTCTTTAATGTTCCTAAGTCTCCATAATCAATATTTGGAGTTTCGTACTCAGCAATTACATTTGAGCCATCAAAACTATTACCTTCATCATGTAGATAAACTTTACCTTGTAAATCTCCATGAAAATATTTTTCTCGTCCTAGGCTATCAAACCCTGCTGTTATAGCTGGACATTGAATGCCTAATGTTTCTGACCATTGAAATCCTGCTTGTGGATTAGAAGTAGAACCTGGTCTTAGTGTTCCTATAATTCCTTTAGAACTAGATGTAGTGTCTGCACTTGCATCTACGTAAAATAATCTATATTGTGACCTGTCTCCTATAACTACACTACTAATAGTAAAGTTATTTATTCCTTTTGCTATCTTTTGAACTAAAGGCTGTATTTGTTTACTAATACTACTTAACTCAATATCACCAATTCTTGATGTACCAGCAACTGTTCTGAAACCATCTGGTGCTAAAAATATTAAGTCACCAGCAATCTCTTTTATGCTTTGTCCATCTAAACAACCAACGTTGTCTGTAACAGGTACTATAGCTATTGTATTTAAATCATTTATATTTACTAACTTATGAATACTTTCTCTACAAAATATAAATAATTCATTACGGAAACTTTTAATTCCAACTACAGCATCTTCTAAAGATATATTACCTGCCGTAGCTGCACTAAAGTTGTTTATCTCGTTGACTCCACTAAAGAATATAACGTTCTTTTGAGAAGAATCACCAGCAACAACAAAGTGTTTGTCGTGTATTGTTCCTACTTTTGGAGCTACAGTTCCACTTACTGTAATCTCTTCTGTTATAAAAGTTCTACTTGTTAGAACTCCTGTTCCTTCCATTCTAAATCTGAATGGTTTATTAGCTCCGTCTACTATTAAGACATCACCAAAATCACTAGCACCTTCAAAGATATCAAATGTACATTGTCCTTGATTAGTTCTAGCTGATACGCTTCTACCTGTAAATGTAGAGTAATTATCTCCACTAGCAGAAACTCCTGTTCTATTTATTTGTAGCCAGCTAGTTCCATCCTGACTAAAAAATATTCCATCTCCTGCACAAGCTATGACTCCGTCTGCATAAACTTGTAATCCTAATACTTTATCTGTGCCGCTAGGATTTACAGCGTTGTCTTCACCAAATCTAGTAAAGCCACTAACACGTCTATAACCCCCTTCTGTACCTACTTCAAAGTTTCTAAGCTTTGTAGCAAATCCTGGAGTTCTTAATAAAGCTAATGAGTTTGTAGATTTTATTAATCCACCTTCGCAAGCTACTGTAAATGGTTGTGAGTTTGCCATTAAAAGTAAGTCCTATCATCAGTAATAGATTTAGGTTGAGGATTCATAAGATTTGATTTCATTTGTTTTAAACCTTTCTTATAATCTTCCAAAGCAAAAGCTGCTTGTTGAGGACTATCTTTAAACTGCCAAACATAATATCTAGTTCTAGCAGTAATAACAGTTGAATACTGGTCTGGAAAAGCTATTGTATCTCCGTGAGCTGATAAAGCTACTGGTTTTTCAAAAGCATAAAAGTGAATGTTATAAGCTTTATCAGGTATAGGACTTAATCCAAACTTTCTATTATCTGGACTTCTATACACTCTACTTGGTTCACCATGCTTTTGACTGTCAGCATCATCTAAATTTTCTTGGTCTCTATAATATCTAGTCCATTCATCTAAAGTAATAAAATTTAATCCTTTAGACACAAATGGAGAAGACTCTCCAGATACACCTACTGTCGTAATAAAAAAATCTTCCCAATCTATTGAAGCAAAATCTGTTGTTATATCTGTACTGTTAGCTTTTAATTTGTACCATCTTTGTCCTGCTACAGTAGCCACAGTTACATTTCCATAAAAAGGGTCTGTACTTCCACTTACTCCAGCACTAAAAAAAGGTAACTGAGGTTCTGCATTGGCAATATCAAAAATTGACCTATTAATAGAATCTTTAACAAACTGTTGTAAACCCACAGCATCTGCAAAATTAACAGGTGTTAATGGTATTTCATTAAGTTCTCTTAAAGCTTGGTTTGTTAATTCTAAATAGGTTGTTGCCATTACTTCTTGCCTCTAGCTTTTAGTTTTGCTTTCTTACTTAAATCTTTAAAGTGAAAAAGTCTTACACTTGTTTTGGTGTGAGACTTGTTAGAATGTAAATGTCCATTAGGCATTTTATGTGTACCGCCTTTATGTTCAGTACCGTCTCGTTTGTAGTGTTTTACACCTTTCATTTTAGCAAGGTTTGGCTTTAGCCATCCCACCATCTTTATACATAATTCTTTTCTTAGCCATTCCACCGTCTTTATACATAGACTTCTTCTTAGCCATTCCGCCTTTCATCATTTTCTTTTTCTTATCTTTACCGTACATAATTTTTCCTACTTAAAAGTGGAGGAGTCAATTAAGACCCCTCCGAATAGTTATTAGTCAATAACGTAGAACGCACTTACTAATGCTTCAGGTCTAAGAACTTTCGCTCCGTAAACATGAAGGCCTCTCACGATGTCACCAAAAGAACTAGGGTCTCTGATAACTTCTGTTGAAAGGATTGTATTAGCAGTAGCTGTGGATGACATATGTCCAGCCATAACTTTACCACTTGCATTTGATGTAGCAGCGATATTGTTAGATTTGTACATATCAAATCCTCTAAGTTTTCCACTTGAAACTAAACCGTTTCTAATAGAACCTTGACCTGCGTTAAAGTCAACTGACAATAGCTTAGAACCAGATTTGCCTAGCTCTTCATAGAAGTCTGGGCTTGCGACAAACCATCTACCTTCTTCAGGTACATTTTGGTCGTCTAATTTTCTAGCCATTCTAGCCATTAAGTCTAATGCATCAACACCAGTTCCGTCAGAACCTAATAGGTCGACTGAATTGGTTGCATGTGACAATGTTGCATCTGCTGTAGCACTATCAGAACCAATAATATGGTCTGGGCTTGAAGCTGAAATACCTGCGAACATAGATGCTAACACAGCAGCATCGTATGAATCTTTAAGAGCATAAGCTGCACTTGAAGATGCAATTTCCTTGAAGTTTACATGTGACATGTTAGTTTCAATATCATCTACGATGAATTTGAAAGCTTTAGCACTATCAACAACTAGGTTTAGTTCTTGGTCTGTCAACTTAGTAGCAGTTGTGTCTGAACCTCTAGTATAGTCTGATACTGAGATTACAGGTTCTTTGATAATCTTTACTGAGTCTCCGAAAGCAGAAATTTCACCAGCATAGTCGGTGTTTGTTATAGCTTCAATTACACTCGCTTTTCTGAAAAAGTTTAAAACCTTTCTAGAGTAAACGGAAGGTAAAAAGAAACTATTATTTTGTCCTGCTACGGAGTTCGCAAAGTTAGCATCGGTATCTGTTGAGGGTTCAAAATATTGAGCCATGATACTTTCTCCTTTAAGTTAAAATAATTGTTAATTTTTGATAATTCTACCTTGTTGCATAGCTTCTGATATTTCACTTTCGTATTTATCAAACTCATCCATGCTCAAAGCATTTATCTCCTTTTCTGTCCATACTCTCTCTTGCTTAGGGTCAACAGTTGTTGTTTTAGTTGACACCATATCAGCAGCAGATTGAACAGGCTTTTGAGAAATAGGCTTCACACTCGGAAGTTCTATGCCTAAATCCTTTTTAAATAAATCTAAAGCCCTTGATGCTAAGTCAGCATCTTCAGCATTGCTATAAATCCAATCTTGAATAGATTGAGGTTGTGTCTTAGCCCAACCATGAAAGTCATCACTATTTCTGATATCATCAAAATCAGGATGTCTTTCTCTCAATCTAACTTCAGCTTGACCTTTCTTCATCTTAACTTCATTACCCTTCATGTCTGCAATAGTTTGTTCTAAATCTTGAACTCTATCATTGCTTTGTAGATGAGCTACAGTTTCTGCAACTGCATAAAAGTCAGGATGTTCCTGTTTAAACTGTTCAAGTTCTTCTAAAGACTTTGGAGGTTGATACTGAGCTTTCGCTGCTTGTGACAACTCTTGTTCTTTAGTTTTCCACTCTTCTAGTTTACTGTCATAATGACGTTTCATGTCATCATAACGTTTTTTCCAGTCAGCCTTCTGATAAGGAGTATCTGTTGATATCTCCTGTTTTTTAGATTCTAACTCCTCAGTATTAACATTCTCAGCTTGAGTTATGTCGTTACTGTCAAATAATTTATTCTGAGGTTCTTCAAAGAATAAACTATCATGTGCTGAAACAAACTTAGTTGTATCAGGTTTATGCCAAGATTTTTTTTGGTTATAAGGATTGGCTTGTTCCTCTTTTTGTGCGACTTGTTTAGTTGCCATTTTTCTCTCCTTACTCAGGGCTTGTTTACAAGGTAGCTCTATGTCGACTAGAGGGCTTGTTGTAAAGGTAGCCTTTCTGGTGATTTATGTAAAGGGCTACAGACGTAATGTAGGTAGCTTTACGGTTAATTTATCTGATAGGTATACCACCTGCAATCATCTCATCAGCGATTCTCTTTTCAGTATCTTCAACTTCTGCTCTGTTGAGGTCGTAAATATTTTCAGGGTCAGTTGAACCAAAAGTGTCCCTACGAACATCGTCCATCATATACCCTATTTTCCCACCAGTACGTCTGGCTTGTCTTTCCATTGGAGCATCTGCATTCATCTCAGCTTCTTCCATCATTCTCTGAAGGTTGTCACTTCCGATTTCTTGCACAGCTTTCGCAGTAAAGACAAATTCTCCATCCGATAACCTTGCAGGTATCGAATCAGAGACTCCTGAGCCAGGGCCTTCTACAGCACCAGACCCAGCGAATTCTGTTGCGACTTCCATGACTTTATCAAAAATCATGCTTAGTCTGTCATCTTGTTCTAATTTTTCTAGTAAGTATTTTTCTTCACCTTCGGAAAGAGATTCTTCTACAACAAAATCTAAATAGTTGTTCTCCATCTCTTCATCAGATGATAAAGGTTTTGCTTCAGGCATCTCTTCATCCATTTCTTTTCCTTTTGGTGCAATCATAATAGCTACACCACCTTCTTCATAACCCATTCTTTTAACTACTTCAGGTGCTTCTTTAGCAAGCTTCTGTAGTCCTTCGTTAGGTAAACCTTGTATGTCGTCTGGTGATAAAATACTTGCCATCTTATTTCTCCTTGGCTTTTCCTATATTAAGGGCAAACCAATCAATAACTTTGTAAGCTTTGCTTACTAAATTGTCATCGTGTGGTGTAGGTGTTAAAGCAGCAATCATTGAACAGACTGAAACTATCCAAGGTACTACGCCTACTATTTTTAAAATTGTATCTAATAAATCTAACATTATTGTTCTCCTCTAGTTAATGCTTCTTTAATTTTCTCTGGTAACTTTTCTAAGTTATCCAGCAAATTCATCTTCCCCTGGAGTCGGTACATTACCTGTTCCGATTGTGCCGCCACCAGTTCCTTGACTATCAAGGCCTGCTGGTGTTCCAGGTACTCCCTGAACCCCTCCCATTGGGGATGGTTGACCAGGGGATTCAGTTTCTTCGCTAACGTTTTGTCCAGCATTTTGCATTCCTATTATTTGTGCCATGATTGCAGCTTCTTCAGGGTCGTTCAGAATTTCATCTGGGTCTAAATCTAAGCTGTAGGCAAGTTCACTAACCAATTTAGAAACTTTAACAAACGGTGCAATAGTTGGATTCTGTGCAGTTTGTAAGAACATAGTAAGTCTTTGACTTCTAACTTCTTTCTGCATTAAACTATTAGTACCAGTTGCCTTAACTTCTAAATCTCCCTCTATATCCAAGTCACCTTCATGGAATTGCATATTCCATTGATAGTAAGCTTCTCCTAAAGGTTTCAATAAAAAGTCATCAAGGTTCTTGATAACAGTTTTAATATTTAAACTTGATGCTCCTAGCAACATGGACATGCCAGAAGCAGTCCTTGTCATACTCTGAACACCTGTTTGACCGTGTGAATAACTAGGTATTCCTGTTTGTTCGTCAGCTAACTGTCTAAACCTATCAAACATCATCATGTTTTCAGGTGCAGTATTCGGAAACTTTAATCCGTATATTGATTGTCCAGGCATTCCAGCTTGTCTTCTGAATACTTTACCTGGATATACTTCCATGCTTTGCCCTCCAACAAGAGCAGACTCATCAACATCAAAAACTAATGAACCTGCTAAAGCTAAATTATCAATAGCCATTCTTGCATGGCCGTTCATAATCTGCTGTGAGTCATCCATATTTTCTGCAACACCTATACCAAAAAAGTTATAAGGGTTACGTTCATACGGAAATGCATTGTATGGTAATCTAAATGGTGTAAATGGATTTACTACTGCTCTTAGTAGTTTATTGCCACATACCCATGCGTTTATTTGAACTTCATCTAGTTCGTCTATGTCTTCTGGTAAATCAATGCCTGCTTCTTTAGCGTACTCAGCATCCATAATACCCCAATACTCTAATACTTCAAATGTAGTTTGAGAGTCATAAGCATTGTTCTCATCTCTTAAATGAGCTTCATATCCCCTATCTACATAATTTGGCCCCATTCTTAGACAATCTCTTATAGCATCTTCATCAAAGTAAGGCATGTTTCGTAATGCTCTTAGTTGACTACGATTCATTCTGTGTCTATGAATGATGTATTCACATTCATCCATGTCTGTAGCTGAAGGGTCAGGATAAAAGTCCCAACAACTTACAAACTCTATGCGAGGTACTCTCACATCTATTGGACTATATTCTCTTCCTTGAGGAGTATTAGTCCATTTGTTTAATCTTTTATTAAAATTAAATGGGCCTTTGACTATACCTGTACCTAGCAATGCTGATTCTAGTAAAGCATTTCTAATCTCTGAAGAACCATTAGATTCTTCTATTTGGTCATGGACTAAACGTTCCATTCTCCTAGCAGATTCTTGTGCTGGATTAACCTCTGGTATATTAGGTATAGGTATAGCTCCTTCTTTTAAAGGAACTTGGTTTTCTATAGGCTTAGATACTTCACCTTTCATAAAGGTAGAGCCTGGGCCTAATGTTCTACCATCACCTTCATAACCTACGTCATAAGGATTATCTTTAAGATTTCCTATATCATCAGGTATTTCAGGTTCGCTGGTTTCTATACCAGGTTGAGGATTGTTAATATCAAGATGAGATTGACCTAACTCTCCTTCTGGAATCTTTGTTTCACTAATACCAATAGGAAACTTACCTGTCCCAAAAATAACATCAACTAACTGTCCAAAGGCAGCAAGGACTTTAGTTTTTGTAATTTTAACAAAGACACGTGATTTTTCAGATTCTCTAAATCGTTTGTTCTTTTTGTATAGACCTCTGTAATTTTCAAATGCTGTAATCCAACGTGTTTCGTCAGATGTTCTAGCATCTTCAGCAGAGTCAAATCTAGAATTGATTATACCTACGAGATTTAATTTTTGGTCATCTTCTAATTCTAATTGCTGACCAGACTCACCTTCTACTTCCATGTAGATGTTATCTGCACTAAGAATTGTGTTGTCTGTGTCTGCCATTTAATAACCAAAAGTAGAGTCAAAAGGTTGGTATAAGTCCCTTTTAATCCCTTTTATTCTGTCCCATGAGCTTTCCATCCTTGGTCGACTCATTATCATATACCTTAACGCATCGTATGCATGGTCTGATGCATGTGTATCAACATCTTCTGGATTTGTTTTAGATAGAGGTATAGACTGTAATTCTCTTATTAAGTTAGGACATGTATTAAATATCTGTAACTTAGGTCTTCCACTTTCTCTAACCTTGAGATATTCGTGTATTTGTATTTTCCCCTGTACTCTGTTCTTATCTGCTCGTCTAAGCTTATGACCAGCTCGAACTAGAGATTCACCTACAGTAGGGCCTGTTGTACCAGTCTTCGCCCATGCAGCAGTATCTAATACACCTGATACAGAAAATGGGTCTTCCATTTCCATATCTGTTATTATAGATGCCAAATCGACTCCTGTCAAGCCTTTTCTGTATAATTCACGGTATATTATAAGAGTTCCGTCATTTATGTCTACAGTCCCCCACAAACAACAAGACTCAGATGCATAACCATAGTCAATTCCTTTTAGTCTTTCCCAGGGTAATGGTATCTCAAATGGAGTTACTATATGTACTTCAGGTGCGAACTCAACAAAGGCTGCACCTTCTGCTACATCCCAGTTTCCTTCTAGTAGCTGTCTCCTTTGTATAGGCGGTAAAGATTCTAACATCTTTTCATAAACACCATCTTTAGCTAAGTAAGGGTTATCAGCTAACTTAGCAGGAATAAATTTTCTTGTTAGTCCGTCTTTACCTTCAAAACTTTTATTAGGCTCGTAAGGTTCTATATATCTTTTCTTTACCCATTGTGAGCCAACACCACCAGGGTTAGCAGTACATCTTAAATATGTTTGTATAGTAGGGTCTGTGGTTCTTAAACGAGATGCAAGGTAGTTCCAACTAAACTCTGTTGGTAGATGTGTGATTTCATCAAAGCCAATCCAAGAATAAGCTTGACCTTGATATCGGTAAACATCAGCATCTCGCTCAAGGAAACCAAATTCTATCTTAGCACCGCTAGGAAAATTCCACAACTTCTCTACTTCTCTAAACTTTGCACCAGGAAAAGCTTGTGGATATAGTTCCCTAGACTTATCTATTAGTTCTCTTAGCTCTGGCATAGACCTTCTAAGTATTAAAGCTCTATGGTCTTTCTTATGTGCATAGCGTAATGGGTCAACAAGCATAGCATAAGACTTACCACCTCCAGCAGCTCCTCCATATAGCACATCTTTTTCACCTGCTGCTAAG
>Ga0181387_1000005_pt1 | contig 46048 bp, 45 predicted proteins | sample 10SPOviralmetaG_FD_130119 | JGI IMG/M metagenome (GOLD analysis project Ga0181387, IMG submission 130119) | Marine viral communities from the oligotrophic San Pedro Time Series (SPOT) site, San Pedro Channel, CA, USA - 10 SPOT_SRF_2010-04-27 | ecosystem: Environmental > Aquatic > Marine > Strait...
CACGTTTGCTTTGGTCGAATCGGATCCTGCCGTTACACCAGTCAACGCACTACCGTCACCTATAAAAGAAGTTGCTTCACAAGTACCATTGACATGCAATTTTGAAGTTGGACTCGTCGTCCCGATACCTACATTGCCCGTATCATACATTACAGTCAAATGTGTTTCTGTGCTTTGCCACTTCGCAATTTTGAGATCTTTCTGGTTCATTTGTAAGTAACCTTCCTGATGAAATCTGTAGTTTCCAATTAAACTTGCCGCGGAGGTGCTTGTTATATTGAGTAATGTTGCTTTCACCTTACCGATGACTTCTAATTTTTCGGTTGGACTCGTCGTCCCGATACCTACGTTTCCATCACTGTGACAGGTTAGTATCGCAGTTGGTACTTCTGTTCCGCCTATTCCTATTTTTGGATCATGGTTTGCGGTGGCAACAGAAATTTTTGATGCAGCACTTGTTGCATTATCAGGCGATACATGTTTGTATATTGTAAAATTATTATCATATGATATAAATGCGCGCGATTCATTCGAATTTCCATTACCATCGCATCTTGTTCCCATTAACATTTCTGATTTACAGCCGAGTCCTCCGGTATTCTGTTGTATATATGAATATATTCTTAATGCATTTACATTGGCAGTTGCGTTACTATTAGTATTAATACTATCCAATGCACTTAATCTTACATTATTACTCCCTGCATTATAAATGTTACTTAGTCTTATTCCATTTGGAACATTGATAGCACCAGTATTTACACTGTCATCTGCTACATGTAAAAGACAATCAGGATTATCAGTTCCGATACCTACTTTTCCGTCACCAACTAAAGTCATTACACGTTCGTCAGGAATCGAACCGTAAGTGTTTGTGTAGGTTGCTCCTTTATTCAAATAAAAGTTTAATTTTCCATGGGGCTGAATCACACTATTTGTATGACTTACAAATTTCAACGCAGAAGATATGGAGTTTACGTCCGACAAATTTCCAGGGGAACAAATCAATATTGCAGTAGTCTCATCGTGAGAACCAATATTATCATCATCAGTAGTACCAATATTCGTAGATTTTGTATTAATAGTCAATTTCCCGATCGGATTATCAGTTCCGATGCCAACGTTTCCATTTGATGCTACTCGCATTCTTTCGGTTAATGAACCAATATTTTGCCACCCTTCTCTTGTTTCAATAACAAATGCTGCCCCTCCAGTTGCCTGATCTGCCGACGAGTCATCATATTTATAAGATATTCGCCCAACATCATATATGCTCGCACCACTATATCTTGGATCTCTATCGCCCTTAAATATCATACTTGAGATAATAGTATTTATAAAAGAAGAACTACTCCCTCCGACCTGAATATTAGTGTTATTCCTTATGCTTATTGTTCCATTTACATCTAACTTTTCACTTGGATCACTCTCTCCAATTCCAACATTTCCATTAATATTACCACCAAGAATAGTAATCTCCCTCAAGAACATCTTATCTTCCACTGGTGATATAGTGATCCAATTCTTGGGGGTGCCCAAATAAGTGCCTTGTAATTTTAAAAATTTGTTCTCGTTATGATAAAATGAATAATTCGCTTTTGATGAATTGCTTGAGATATTACCAGAGTTGGTAAAATTTAATTGGGCGTTGGTTGACGTAATATTGATGTCACCTCTAACATCTAATTTTTCGCTTGGAGTATCAGTTCCGATACCTACATTGCCGTCTTTATCCATTGTAATTCTAGACACAATGGTATTATTGCGATGTGTATTTATAACTAAAGATGGAGACGCACTTCCGCTGCCCTCATATCGTTTTGCATTTAAACTTATTCCATGGTCTTGATTGGTACTGGTACACATATATATCCCAGTAAGACCAGTTCCATCATCAATCACACTACTCGGTATTAACCTAATAAATGGATTTGTATTTGCTGTCGATGTTTGTGAATTTTGTATATCTAATTTCGCTTGTGGATTATGAGTTCCAATACCTACGTTTCCATTATCACTTATAGTCATTTGTGTATTAACATCGCCTTCTTCGTCAGCATTTGTCTTTGTTTTAAAGTGCAATTTTCCTTTACTATAATTGCCTGTGCGTTCAAATGTTATTGCCGCACCAGGTGTTGTCATATCCGCGTCCATGGTACCACTTTGCATTGTTAGGAATGCCAAACCGTTTTGTGTATTAAGTGACCCACTATGTTTTTTCGTAATCAGTAATGAGTACTTATCTAAACTCGCTCCTACAAAACTAGCATCAATATTCGAATCTGTATGTATGTGTTGAGATGCATGAGGTTCAGTAGTTCCGATCCCGACATTGCCGTCATTATTAATAACCATTCTTTCAATAGTATTCGCAAGCACATCTGTATCTGTTGTCGCTGATATAACATGATGCGTGTAAAATCTCAACCCCCCTCCACCACTAAATGCTATACCTGAACTAAAAATGTTTACCCCATTCGTTTGACAAGTTATTTTTTTTCCACCAGCAGTAGATAAACTCATTCCATGTCCTAAAAATCCTGTATTGAAATCCCAACCGGCATAATTGTTCGTAGATTGAAAGTTGAACATTGGACGGTCACCATGCTGTAATTTCAATAAATCTTTAATTTCTGTATTTTCGTCACCACTATAAACATGTAAAGGAGCAGTTGGACTATTAGTTCCAATACCTACATTTCCATCAATAAACAATCCGCCTTTCAGATGACTATTTATATTGCTAGTCGAATTTCTAATACGGAATGAATAATCTCTCTCACTCACCGCAATATCAAAGAAATCCTTATTAAATACATCGATTTGTGATCCGGCGCCAGTAAATCGTAAATTTTGACTGATTCCTACTTGACCATTCACATCAATGTCACCATTATCTACTGCAATAACACCATTCACGTGTAATTTTTTATTTACACCCAAAGTATATGTTTGATTTCTATATAAATATACCCTACCATTTCCTGAACCAGCCGCATCATCACCTGTGAAAAGATTTGGAGCACCAATAATAACCAACTCTCCTGTTCCATCTAGACATATGCCATCTTCATCTGAAACTAACCTACCACTTTCACCATCATAATCATGAATTCCTCCCAAATTTGAATTAGAACCACCATTGAATGTTTTGATCTCTATCCAATCACCATCCACGTACTTATAAATAAAGGCTTTGCCATGGAAAGTATTGTGAGAACCACAACCAATCGCCAAGACACTACCGTCGTTATTCAAAGACATACTCGAACCAAACGTATCACCATCGTCTATTGAGTCTAATGTAATTGCAGAACCTCGCACTATAGCTTCCATTTCAACACCACTTCCCGATAAGTCATATACATATATTTTTCCTGCATCTCCGGTTGAATTCACATCTTCTTGTGTAGCAACTGAAATTACCTTACCATCATTACTCATCGCAACTGATATTCCAAAATTTGTTCCAACACCAGGATTTCCAACACCAGGATTTGTAATGGTTAATTTTTTACCCCAATCATCTCCAGATGATTCATATATGTAAACTTCATAAATAGAAGGACTACTGCTTTTATTTATTGTTCCTCCGATTATTAATCTATTTCCATCTCCGTTTAACTGGATACTTCTGCCCATTTGTTGGTGAGTTCCTGCTGTATAATTAAGTGATATATCGGCTATTTTTTCTATGGAAGAATCTGTAATGTATTTAAATATAAGAACACCTCCTTCTACTGCAGCTCTCCCGACCCCTTCGCTGTCAAGATCATCGGCGTCGTCACCTTCATTTGTAGTATATTGTCCTGCTGCAAATATAGTTCCATTATTATTAATAGATGTTGTGTGACCTAATTGCGATTCACTGTTTGTCCCCCCTACTATTATACTTATTTGACTATAACCCGAACTCGCAGTATCATATCTATAATACTCTATTTCTCCATTAGAGTCTGCATTATACTTTCCAATAACTATTCTTGAACCATCGTCATTCAATGCGATTGAAGAAGCATTACCATTACTTATTTGTATGGTGTCCAAATGAACAATTTCTCGCTCAAATACATCATAAATCCAAATGTTACTGGAAGCATCAGTACTATTTACTTCGTATTCACCAAAGGCAATACGTTTTCCGTTTCTACTTATAGAAACAGTATTTCCTAATTTTGTTCCATTAATCACTTTATATCCAATTTGATTCCAAATATTGTTTCTTAATTTATTCAACATTGTATTATCATTACCAACCAGAGCTCCATTTTCGTTAACAATCATAGTAGTCGTCGGATTTTTAGGATTTAAACGGATCTCATTACTTGCCATTTGTATTCTGTTAGATTCCAGACCAGGTTGATTATACATTAATTTCAAAGCACCTTGATTTTGTAAGACAATGCCATTATTATTTGAATTGTCGGACAATTTTAATATAGTTGCATTAGAATTTTGTGATATTTCAAGACTCCCGTGTCCGTCGTTATTTGATACGTCAAATGTAATCTTTCCATCATGTGCGATTGTTTCTCTTGTTAAATTATTAGTTTTAAAGACAATTGAATCATATTCATCTATAAAAACACGAGAGCTTTTATCGGTATTCGATACACCACCTAAGGATCCCCAGCCGCCTCCACCATAACCTTCAAATGTATCGTCATCAGTATTAAATCTAATATGACCTTCTGTTACAGTAGGTCGTTGAGCTTGTGTTCCCGAAGGAATTCGCATAGCACCAGTTCCATCTACATGTAATGGCACTCCAGTATTAGAACTTGTTCCTAGCGTGGTTTGTCCACTGACAAATAAATCAGCATTCAAAGAGGCATCGCCTCCCAAAAATAATTTGGTGTTTGCCGAAATATCTCCACTAACGAATAAATTTGAATTCAAAGAAGCATCACCTGCAAGATATAAATTGGTGTTTGCTGAAATGTCTCCGTTCGTTATTAAAACGGTATTAATAGATATATCACCTGTTATACCGTCAATTGTCTCGCGTATTTCATGATTGGTTTTAAAAATGATTGAATTATTATCATCTACATAACCTTGCGTCGTTTTGTCCGGATTTGAAACTCCACCCAAGGAACCCCAATTAGAACCATCATAACCCTCAAATGTATCATCTGTTGTATTAAAACGTATTTGTCCGGTTTCGTCAACAAAACCATCTCTATCACTTGTATTACCTACTGGAATTCGCATAGCACCACTTCCATCTACGTATAAAGGCACTCCAGTATTAGTAGATGTTCCTAGTGTGGTTTGCCCACTGACAAATAAATCAGCATTCAAAGAGGCATCGCCACCCAGATATAAATTGGTGTTTGCCGAAATATCTCCACTCACAAATAAATCAGCGTTAAATGACGCATCTCCACCTAAATAAAATTTGGTATTCGCTGAAATATCTCCACTGACAAATAAATCCGCATTCAAAGATGCATCGCCACCCAGATATAAATTGGTGTTTGCCGAAATATCTCCATTTATAAAAACATCAGCGTTAAATGACGCATCTCCACTTATATCCATTTGGTGTCCATAAAAAATTTTATCTACAACTATACTGTCCTTAAAATTCGCTCCACCATCTACGTTGAAGTTACTAGTTTTATTAGTGAGTAATGATCCAGTATATGTAAAGCTTCTAAGAGCAAGAGGCACGTTTTCACCTGTAATATCCAAAACAGATATCCCAGCCGCCGGTATGGAGAGCGGCTTGCTATCACTCTTGAAAATGGGTGTCTGGTCGAAATATGCTAAGCCCATTACATTTAAACTACCATCTAAACGAGTTCCACCCTTAACATATAAAGCTCCATCTGTGTTATTTTCCTTATTAGAAAAAGTTTCATTCATTATCTTCAACACACCATTCATCTCGATATAACCATCCATCTCGATATCACCATCCTTTGTAATTTCTACCTTCGTGCTTCCCTCCTTTTTAAATTCAGCAATTGATGCGGCTGCAATGTCTTGTTGAACAATGAGTGCAACTTCATCATCCTTAATATTACGCACTTTCAATTGGTCAGAAATCAGCACATTATGACATATATCCGTTTGTGATACGTCTCCTTTGAAATTTAAGGAACCATCTACCGTTAGAGAACCATTAATTATTGTATTTCCACATACATCCAAATTACTGTATAAAATTGCGTCTTCGGTTACATAAATTTGTGAATTAAAAGAGACGTCATCTGCGACTTGAAGACGTCCTTTCATATCAACCAAACCAGACGAAGTGTTCATATTTATTATATCATCTGTTATCCCATAAATTTCAGTAACATTCAAAGAATTATCAACCGTTAATTCTTCTTTAACGTGTGCGCTATTACTAACATCTAAAAACCCGTGTAATTTGGTTTCTCCAATTACATCTAATTTAGAATTGAATGAAACATCATCTGCGACTTGAAGACGTCCTTTCATATCAACCAAACCGCTATAGGCACCAATATTAATAAGTTCTCCACTCAATCCGAAATCAATTTGTTTTGTATTTGTTTTTAATAATCCAAATGAAGCATCTGTTGTTTTTAATTCACCTCTCTCATGTAATACCAAATCACCCATTGTTTTTATAGAACCTATGACATCTAATGTGCTTGAATTATCTCTATTCAAAACTGATGGAGCGTATGTTAAAAGTAGTCTGCCTGTATTTGGACTCGTCGTTAATTTATGTGTTGTTATTATATTATTATCACTCGTCATTGTGATACTTGTTATATCATTTTCGTGATCGCCCGTTAAGTATGTTCCAGTTCCTCCGCCATTTATATAGTTATTATCTAGTTGTGTCCATGTTCTGTATGCGTCATGACTTACAAAAATTTTTCCGTTATCTCCAACTACTATTGCTTCGCTTTCTGATTTTATATGAACGTCATTCAATGATATATCAGATACTACAGTTGTCTCACTATACCAATTTGAACCTCCGTCGTGTGTATATGTGATTATTCCGTCTCCCACAGCAATAACAGTGTTGGCATCATATACAAATACTCGTTTATAGGTTTTTGATGAATCTGGGGTTTTTGTCGTTAACTCTGTGAAAATATTAGTAGGATCATTATACGTAGTACCTGTCATAGAGATATTCACTGTATAAGATTTAATATTTCCACCTTCTCCAACAGCATAAATTGTATTTACAAACCCTTTAACATCATTTATTGTAAATCCAACATCGACAGGGAGTAAAGAATCACCAGCAGAATCGGTTGTAAATATATCTAGTTTTTGATTTCTCGCTACAATGAAATGATTATTCTGATTATCAAAAAAACTATATATACCACTACAAGGGACATTGGTATCAACCCCATTTTTTGGAAGAGCTGGTGATGAATAAACGGTAAACGTGCCACCGCCATCAGGTGTAGCATTAATTGATACGTATAGTGTAGGACTGGTTGATTGTTGAATAATTATACATCTTACTCTATTATTAATAAAAATATCCTTTACTGTTTCGTCTGCTTTATCAGAAAAAAATGCATCAATTTTCGACCAAGAAACACCACTATTATCTGATTGATAAATGTTTAACTCGGATTCATTGGTGCCATATGCCTCCGCCGAACCTCCCGCGAGTACATAACCTTCGCACTCAGCGACCTTCAAAAACGTCATGTTTGGTTTATCTTCTTTAATATTTATTTGACTGTCTGCAATATATGTTGCTCCATTTACATCAAGTGAATACTGATCAACTTGTGAAATATATTTATTTATACTTGTAGTAGCGTTACATTTCTCTTCATTTTGTCCCGATACTATCATCTGTGCAGGTGGTTTTTCAGTCGAGTTATTTGAAACATCCATTGTTAACATACTTCTTGTTACGTTTTTCGGATAAGCACCACCACTTATTATTCCACCTATACCATTCGGAGTTGTTATATTCATACTTGTATTTGCTGACGAATCGTGTGCTATTAAACTGAAGGCATTTCCTTTGATAATTGTATCATCTTTATAATATAAATTTTTATATGTTCCATTTGATATATCATATACAATCATTGTTTCATCGTGTATATGACCTTTACTCCCGTTGGTTGAAATAGATACTTGTGATAAAATACGCGTATCTTCTCCTGTTATAATTTCTAGAATCCCACTTTTTAAATATTTTATTTCCGAATCTGGTTCATTTTTATTATTACTAATATCACTCCCACTATAGAATTGTAACGATGATGATGACGCGTCTATTGTATTTACAGCAATTCCATTATCTAAATAATTACGTGCTATTATATTTCTATTATTAGATTGATCAGAATATACATTCAATATCGATTCATATGAACCGGCGATGTCGAGTGTAGCCAAAGGATTTTCTATGTTTATTCCTAATTTATTATCATCCGTACCTTTTAAGAAAAATCCTGTACCATCCGATGTAATTATTAATTTACCATTTACACTTAGATTTCCAGATATATCAACATTGTCTTTCGTTATAACTTTCGAGTTTAATTTTATTGATGTCTCGGGTTTGGTATCATCACCAAGAACAACATTACCGAATAGTTTGGTATCACCAATAATCTCGAACTCTGTTAAAAATCTATCTCGAACTGTGAAGCGATCGGCGATTACATTACCTACTGAAATATTATTAAAACTGTCTAAATTTTTTATACCACCATATTGTTTCCAAGACATTATTGAATTATATACAATAATGACTTATTTTTTATATTTAATAAATACGTGTGGTGTGTAAATGTTTATACTAAAAGTGGTATTTTCTTTATTTGAAGTAATTTATTATATTATTTTTATTATCTATAATAATATCCACTATTTTTCTATAAAAATTTCGGAATTTTGTTCTTTTTTGTATCATATCATCTATTGTGAACCATTGTATTTCTATCTTTTCAAACAAGTGTTTATTAAATGAATGATTTGTATTCTTCCATAGATAACTATGGTTATTGTTATAATATATTGGTAAGTTTGGATCATAGTCTATTAAAAAAATATGAACATGGTATTGTTGTGTAGATAATTTATAATATCCTCCATTTTCACGTATTTTTTTTCGTAGTGTATTTTCATTCCCCAAAAATCCCGTCAATTCTTCGGCACCTTCTCTTAGAGCAGCCTGATATATACTTTCGCCCCTTTCACATCTTCCACCGAAATCAGAAAATCCGGGAGCACTTTTCTCGTTGGAGTTTTCTTTACCAAATAAAAAATATAGTTTGTTTTTATGTATAGCTACGGGAAGAATACTTGCTCCAACCATTTATATACTATGATAATATTACTTTACACATAAAAAAACGGCACTTCTTTTATTTATTACTATTTATTATCCCCACCCCCGTTTAGTTACCCCCTCCCTTATATATTATCTCACACCTCTCCCGTCTCATTTCCGTCGAGGCGCTTGCCTCCAAACTCGTTATCCTCCTGCGTAGCATTGCTTGCCGGAAGCGAATAGTCCTCGAACTCACCGTCATCGCTCACGCTTGCCGTCGTCTCGCCTTCCTCAGGAATGAAATCCGCGACAGAAAGCCCGTGCGAAGGGTGACTTCCGTCTCCAGAAGTTGCGTCCATCCAACTAGGCTTGTTAGAAACCCTGCGCTTAGAAGTCTCGTTGTATCCACTAGCGGTAGTGCGACGAAGCACAGGCACAGGAGGCAGAGAAGAATTGTCCTCGACAGACGGACCATCTAGGTTCTTCTTGTCGCCGTAGCGAGGCTTACGCTTGTTCTTGCGAGGAGGGGCGTTAGGATCGTCACGAGCAGGAAGCTTGGAGCGACAGAACCTCCAGAACCACTTGGTCTCGTGGTCATAAGTGATCTCTAGGCGCTTCTCGGACATCAACTCGTTGTGCATCCTGTCTGCCGTCTCACCACGAGGCCAGAACTTGAAATGAACGAACGCCCTCACGAACGGGATATTGTTCTTGTCCGTCTTCTTCACAAGATCAACGGAGCGAACACAATCGGCACCAAGAACGTTGTTAAAGGTGTCGCGGTAAAGATCAGGGTTAGTGCACTCGGAGTGAGCACGGTGAATGTAGATGCTGGGGGTGTTGTTGCTGTTGCTAGACATGTTTTGTTATGCGATTTCTTATAGAAGATGTGTGGTATGCTGTATTTACATAAAAGTAATAAAGTAATCAATTTTTATAATTTTTTTATGTTTTTTATGTTTTTTATGTTTTTTATGTTTTCTTCTTATTATAAAAACACAAACACAAACACAGTTTTATGCTAACCGATTTTCTTAATTACTTTCGGATGATTAATTGAAGAACCACAACTGTATTGTGAGAAATCGCATATTGTCTTAGTTGATTTATTTATAGGAGCGTGAACTTCAGTTGTACTATCAGGTAACTCTTGTTCGACACGACACTCTTCGTCGTCTGCTTCTACATATTCAATCTCCGGTATTTTTTCATAAAAGCGAAGAACCTTGGGATTTGCCTTAATCTTTTTTGGATTAAAATCGCTCAAATATAGACCTTCCAAAGACTTCACACGAGACATGGCAACATATGTTTGTCCGTATTCAAATATGTTTGTTCCTACATCAATTTGTGCCATATTAAGTGTTGCACCCTGTATCTTATGTATTGTTAGTGCCCAAGCAAGTTGTAGTGGATACTGCTTTATAGCAATACAAGGATAATCAATAGACTGCCAATGATGCCTAGACATCGTCATTATAAATCCATTCGCAAAACGTATCTTGGGACTTTTATCTATTCCTACCAACTCGAGAATTATGCCCTGCGAACCATTGCATATACCATTTTCCATATCAACATTCGCCGTACACATAACAAGTGCTCCCACCTTTAATTTCAGATGTTCACTACATTGAGCACTTGATAATAAACCATTCATTTCATAGTCTTTTTCGGTTGCAGTCATTTTATTACAAGTTTCAAGTACATTGGTCTCAAGCGATGTTCCTGACTCCAAATATGTCCCACAGTCATATATCTTATCTATATTATAACTGGTTTCTTCGTTTTCTAACTTGGCAAACATTACCTCATTAATATAATCAACACGAGATCTTACCGGAAACAACTTTGAAATGTTAATTCCGTTATTTTGTTCTATGTCATATTTACGTTTACTGTGTTCCGTTAAAAGTGTTTTATTATCTTTGCTCAATTCGCCCTTTCGTATTTGCGAGAGTATTTCAATGTATTTGGGGTCTTTTTGACGAAACATTGTGTTCAATTCTATATGATTGTCTAACGGAATGACCTTATGCCATAGAGGAGATTCAAAACAAAATGCTGACGTATCAGGTTCGTTCATATTACCAATTGGCGGAAGTTGAAAGAAATCGCCGGTCAAAATCACTTGTAGTCCCCCAAATGGTTTGGGGTTTAAACGAGATACGCGTGCCAATTCTTCCAAAGCTTCAAATATCTTTTTACTCATCATTGAAACCTCGTCTATAATGAGAACATGAATGCCTTTCCAGTTCTTCTTTACTTTTTTACCCCTTAATGCGCGTGTTATTATTTGATCCTTTGCACCTTTTGCCATCTTAATACCACTCCAAGAATGTATCGTTTTCGCACTACAACCCAATAAAAGAGACGCACAACCAGTAAGCGCACATACCTGTACTTTTCTACCTCTGCGTTCCGCGTCTTTTATAAATTCGTGTATCAAGTGTGTCTTACCAACGCCACCCGGACCGGTAATTAATAAGTTTTTACCTTCTTTAAATAAATCTAATGCATGTTCTTGTTCGTCAGATAATGACATTTTTACTTATTGATTACTATAGTTTATAATAATCAATTTTCTATTATAATTTCATATATACATTTGGGATGATTATTAAAAGAGTTCCCAATATCTTTTTCCAAGTCATGATATCGCCGTTGAAAATTAAACCATATATATGCGACATAATAATACCAAAGTAAGATAGTGGTGCATATAAAGATGGTTCTAATCGTGTTGTAGCATAGAAACGTAATAAATAACCAAACAATCCAATTACTATATTAAGAATAAAGGATGTTGTCAGTAGTCCATTAAATGATACTGCTTTTATTTTTGTAAGTAGAGAACCTGATAGTAAAATAGCACCAAAAAAGTAAGAAATAAACAGATGATTCCAGTTATTCTTCGTTTTTAGATCACGAACTATGAAATATAATCCTGCTTCTGTAAGCGCCGCCAAGAAAACCATAAATACGGAGAACATTAATAAATAATTGCCATTTTCATCGGTTTTTTCGTCTTTTTCTTCTAGGTTCTCCAACTCTTCTTTAGATTCCATATTTTCAACTTTACTTTCATAAACTAGTAACGCTACACCAATTAACGGAACTAATAAGATGGGTGTTATTTTTTCACCAGCCATCAATAGTATCATCAAAGGATACATATAGAAAATAGTGTATGCTACTCCACTTTCAAGACCTTCAAATCCTTTATAAGATGTAAATATATGAATAATCGTTACAAAAGATAGTAATAATCCCGCTTTACTGAAGAGGTTCTCCTTTACGAACTTATAATCTATAAATAAAAGTGAGATAAGTGAGTATGGAACAAATCGCGTCCATAACTTCATATCAAATGGAATATCAATATTTTTTACAATTGTTGGATAGAGACTTAATAACGATTCGGATGTTATTTTACTAATTATTTCTGTTATCATAATTATATCTATAATATATGGATATAATTATCGTAGGTTCTCTTACTCATGTTCTATCTTGAGACAGAATGAAAAGTCATCGCCATTTAAATCTATAACATTACCAAATTCATTTACTAATTGAATATTGAGTTTCTGTATATCTACCTTACCGGTATAAGAACGAACATCAGTCATCAATAATCCGTTAGATAAATTAGCAGGTAAAATTCTTCCAAATGGATAATCTTGTTTTGAAACACTAATGCGCGCAAGGATGTTTTTATTTATTAATGAATTTGGAAGTGGAGATACGAAAGAGGATTGATTTCCACTACTTGTAAATTCGTCTACGACTAAATACAAGTATCTGGGTCCTCCTATACTTGGAAGACTAGACGCAATATTATCCTCAGTTGCGTCATCTACAATAGGTTTACGAAAACCAAGCAACCAACCAAGTGAAGATTTAAAATCGAACCGAGAACGATTTCCATTTTCATCAATAGTGAAATCAAAAATTGGATTGGCAACGCCCGAAGTATTTAAATTTACTTTTCCTGTAATGTCGTCTTTTGTTACAGCATTTATAATGGGGGTGGATACATCATTTATCTTAATCTCATTCATTAATTCAGTTAATGTATATTCGCCATCGGGTATTATAACGATATGAATATCACTCAAATCAGTACTTGTTGTAACTTTGAAAGCATTATTACCGAGCGCACTTGAAATATTATAATAAGACATCGGAATTTCAGCACTAACAACCGATATACTACGAACATCAGTATAACGTTCAGGTAAAGAAACATTCTGCTTCGATAATGTATTCATATCATAATCTTCCCTGAAACGTGTGTCTATATTTATATACTTCGTCTTACCTGGTTTCATTACATTAGTCATTACCATATGATTACCATATTGTGTAGTGGTTGCTCCTAAAAACAATTCTTTATTATCAAGGTATTTACTCATACTTTATAATATATAAAACGATTATATATTATATGTTTTTCAGTGACTAATACTTATTACATATTCCACACGAACCAAAATCTGTCCCATTTACACAATTACAGGTTCTCCTCTTGAATGCAGGTTCTGCATATTTATCCTTCAATTTCTTATTGGTAATATCCCAAGCGGGAGGAACGCTTCTTCCTGGTGCTTTCATCACAGGATCACAAGTGCTTTGAAAACTCTTTAATGGTTTTCTATTTACACGTGTATTTGTATCATTACATACTATAAAATTGGGACAATTAGAAACATCCATAACCATATCAAATATTGTTGTTCTATTCGGAATTGATAAATCATTCAACGTCGGCGTGGAACTTTTAATACTACCTTCTAAACTATATTTTTTAAATGCAATATAATCCTTCGCATCTAATACACTGCCGTAATGACTCAATCCATTTCCTTTTATATTTCCTACTGTAGTACCATCGCCTACTAATTTATGTGATATCTGCTTACGTTTTATATAATCTCCTTGTGACATATATATTTTATCTATATATATTATCATTTGCAAGTTAAGAATAATGTTGATAGATTATAACTTATATACGCCACAAAACATCCAACTACACTACCAGCAATTAATTGTCTAATACTATGACGCTTAAATCTGTATCGTTGTATCAGCGAAAGTACACTTATAAAACTACTACCGATTAATATATTTTTAGATTTAGTAACCAAATACATATATAATGTTGTGAATGAAACCGATTGAGCATGTCCAGAAGGCATACCATATTTCTCTGTCCCATCAGTGGTCTCATATGTTTTATATACGGTATTTTTACTAGGTTTTCCCGGTCGCGGTGCTTTAATTATATTCTTTAATATTTTATTTAATATTGTATTTAATAACACAAAAATTAGGTATACATTTAAATATTTCACATGTCCCCATAACATTACAATTGTTAAGGTAAACAATATCATGGGTGCAAAAAATCCTACATCATCTATGATTGGTATGCGGTTCATATATATATTAGATAAACATTTAATACATATATAATAATTTAATTATGTGCCATCATATTTTGAATCAATTATATACCCCCCAAGGTTTTTATCATGTAGTTGTTCGCAAACAAAAGAAAAACTCCATTCACTTTGATTTAAATTTACCAAATTACCTTTATCCGTAAGCAACTTCACAGATATTCTTTGTATATCGACTGGTCCAAAATAACTGCGCTCTTGTTCCTGAAGTGTAATGCCTTCTTTTACGAATAATTCACCCGCCGTTAATCCAGATACATTCAGTGGTATAATCGCAAACACATCTTTAGCATTGACTTTTTGACTGGCTTTAAAAATATCTGATTTTTTTGCCTGTGATGTTTCTATGTTTGAATATATCGCAGATAATTGTTTCACTGTTAGAGTATTTCCATTTACACCCTTAAGAGATAATAACAAATCTCCATTTTCATCACACTTTGACGCTGCGCGGTTTGCGTAACTTGGTACAGCAAAATCAGTTGATGGTGGTTCACCCGATACAATCGCCGAAGGTAATCGGTTATTATTATAATCATCTAACACAACTGAAAATTCATTGTATAAATTCACATTTAACTGTTGCTTACTGACAAATTGTTTTTCATCTATACGTGCTGAATCTATTACACTTGCCAAATTATATTCTGTTTTATCTCTATAACCCAAAATATACCCAATCGTGCTATCATATGTTGTATTTTGAATACTTGTAGCGCCAATATTACAACTTGAAAATGTATTATCAAAAAACACTACTTTATAATCTTGTGCCCTGAACATGCGATCTAAATTAAAATCTATTTTACAGTGTTCTTTGCCGTTTATTTCGACTGTATTAAATGTCATACCATTTGTTAATATATTATTATTTGCTGTCGCAGTCACTAACAATAAAGCGTTTATCTCTGCTATTAATGCATCTCTTGTATAATCACCATCAGGAATATTTATAATAGTTGTATTTCTATTTTGTGTATCAAATACTCCGTTACTTCCACCGTCTATATTCATAGGTATTGGTTCTATAATTATTTGATTTTGATTACCTGCTGTAGTTATATTTATTAAATCCTGATCAATTGTTTTACCAGTAGTATTACTGCCAATATTACTGTTGTATGATAAATCATAATCGTGATTGAATGATAAATCAAACCGATTTGTCCATACATCATCATCTGAGAGAGTATCCGTTAAACGTAGTTCATAATTCGTTTCATCTAAGTAATCACTTACATTTAATGATAAATCAAATCTTGCTTTTCCGCCACCTATACTTTCTATCGATATACTACAATGCTCTAGTAATGTTGGATTATTAAAAGAAGGATCGTTAAAATGATCCAATGACTCATTTATTAAATATTGTAATGCACTTGCTCCTGTAACATTATCCGCATCAACAATTGAAGTATCAATCCAATCCTTTGTAATATCATTATCAATATAATAGTGAGGTGCCAATCCTACATTTATATCTGACAAATCTCTTGCAGGTCCATCTGGTTTTGGCTTTAATTTTAATACATAAGGTGTGTCAATCTGATTTATATCGTTTACTAAAAAATAATTATTTTGTGGTGTCCAATTACTTTTTGTTATTGTTATAGTATCTCCATTTTTTATTGACTCGTTATTAGACAAATCGTAATTATGAAATTCATCTTCAATATCCAATTCGTCACTTTGACTTAAAAATTTTCCCATTATAGTTCCAGATAAATCTAACATATAATTTGAATAACCAATATTAAAAGACATATCAATATCCAAATGTAAAGATCTATTGCCATCTATTCGCATTATAGGTTCATTGATAACAGACCTATTAAATATGTTTGTATTATGCTTATCTGAGTAATTTGCATTAATAATATCAAATCCAGCATTCACTTTTTCTATAAATTCTTGTGTAGTATACCCACCTGGTTCCACAGGTATAGGTAATTCAAATTTATTCAAGCTTATATCACCCGTTAATGCCTCACCATTTTCATTAATACCATTATAAAGCGGTTTTATTGGTGTAAATTCCATTTTAATTTCACGCGTACTAGGAACTTTAATTCTATCATCTACTGCTGGTTCTTGTGATATAACATCGTTTAGGATTTTATACTTATATTTAATACCATCATAAGTAATATCACCTTCGTCTGTTTCAAATCTGAATGTGTCGTTTGTCCATATATTTGTATTCGCATCAGTATTATACGGAAATAATACAATTAATTTAGTATCCAAATTATTAATAGCATCATCACGTACTAATCGAATTTTTAAGTAATTACCGCCAGCATCTACTACATATCCAGAAGCATTATTATCAATCTTATCTTGCTCATTCGTTAAAACAGTATCAAAATCATTACCTATGCCATAATAAGAATGGACAAATTCTAAATTTATTACCGACAACGCATTTGATAATATAGTTGGAATGTCACCAATATATCTTAATATTTTTATAATATTATTTGATGCATCAAAATTATCACCATTTGGTGTAGTCGTTCGAGACGACCGTAACGTGTAAGTGTTAAGTGTATCTGTTGTAAATCCTAAAAAAGATGGTATGGATAAATCATTGTTTCGATCTTCATCATTGTTTCGATCTTCATTATATACATCTGTTCGTTTTGGAAATCTAATTCGGAAATAATTCGAATCGTAATTTTTTTTTATATCAATAAACATTTTTGTCTTTCCAGATGAAGGGTTATACGTTATACGTGTATTGTTTAAAGATGTGTCTGTTAGCGGTATGTTCTCGTCTATTATATAATCATCCCCATCAGTATTATATTGATCTTTCAATCTATTAATCACATTGTTCAAATTTTCTATTAATGATGTAGGATCATAATTTCCTGGTTCAATTTGAAGTTTTATATCATGTGTTGAATTCAATATACCAGGTGCGTTTCCTTTTATAAAAAAAAAATTACTACCAAAATCCTCACTAATTGTGTACCAAGAATAAGGCACAGAGACCGAATATAATTTCAATTTAACTACATTTTTAAGAGTTTCTGATAAATTTATTGTGAATTCAGATGAGGTCGTTTCTGTGCTATTATAACGCGAATTGCTATTTATTGTTACTATCCTTTTTGTTGCCTGATTTATTATATTTCCGGTGACTGGGTCGACAGCATAATTTAACGGATACGAAAATGTGAATTTGGAAGTGGTATCGTTCGTCCCTTTTCTATTAGGAGGGCTTGTCAATTCAGCATTACTTGAAATTGAAACATCATCTATTTTTGCATCAAACACATTATTATTATCACTAGCGTTAACACCTCCTATACTTGGACTTGACGAGGCGGTTACATCTTCGTATGGTTTTCTTTTCAAATTTACATTACGACCACGTACATCGCCCCTGCCATCATAGTCATCATCACCATTTAAATCTAATCCATTATCGCTGTTGTAGTTGTTATCAGTATCGGTTTCATTATCAAAAAAATATTCATAGATTTGAATCATAAAAGCAATAACTTTATCATATTCATCATCATTACCGCTCGAAGTTGCCTTAGCAGTTTTATATTGATTAATCATACTTAATATTTTTGCTTCCAATTCGCGATCACCTATAGTTGAATTAACGCCCAATAAGGCATATAACTCACTAGGTTTGGAATACTTATTTATATCTAATTCGTCCATACTAGTTATTTTCTATACACTATATTTATATTTCTTGTTTCTTTGATAATAAATCACGCTTATCAAACATCTTATAAATGAAATCAACTAAATCAATAATGGGCATAATACGGTGAAGTAGAACAGGTGGGAAAGCGAGTAATCCGTGTCCTCGCTTCATATGATAATTTCCTTTAAAGCATAGTATATCAAACGCCTTCATTATTTCTTCCTCATCCTCATTCATATCTTCACGGTCAATGCGACTTTTACCTGTAAATACATAGCGATTATAGTTTTGATTCTTATAGACCGAATACTTCCTTAGTTTGGGATGATTTTTAATTTTTCCAATTCCCAATATTTTATTATTATCATTATTCATTTCAAGAACAAACATAGTCGAGTCCAAAGTAATTTTCTGAGACATCATTGTTGGTGAACAATATACACATCCTATTTTCGTCTTAGACGTTAGAAATGCTTTGTTTTCATTCCATGTTGAATTACTAAACCGACTGGTGATCAATCGATAAGGTTTACTTGATAGAAGGTCTTTGGTTTTATTTTCTTCATTCCGTTTAGTTTCCTTAATTTCGTTTGGGTTCATCGTTTTTATAGATAATTATATATAGGTTCTCTCAAATCAATTTTTACTTCGTGTTTAATCTAACGAAAGTGTATATAGAGTGTCATGACTAATAATTCAAAGCCTTTAAAAATAAACACCAATGAAATAATAGACATTGAAATAGCAGAAAAAAATACGAATACCAATATAGAGGAATATACTGATGAACATTTTATGAATAAATTGAATACGGTCCTTGAACCGTTTGATAAGCAAGGTGTCGTTTTAAATGACGAAATACTTCAAACGATATCAATGGGAAATATAAACGTCGATTTACGTTCGTCTAATAGTCCGATGACTTTATCTAAGAGCGGTAGCGAGGCGAGTTTTGACGAAGACGATGAACAAGAACTAGACAATACAATAAATGAAACTGGTAATAAATTAATATTATTAAATTCATCAAGTAAACCGAAGAAAGATAAACGATTTCGTAAACTATCATTTAAAGAGGTTGAACGCTCATTAGACACATACGATTCTAATTGTAAGATATCAAACGAATTGGACATTATCATTACATATTTGAATGGTCAAAAAAATTTATATATACATTCCAAAAATTTCACACATTGTAAATTAAATATATTGATGGTACCAACATTGGTACTATCAACCGGAGTGACTGTAATATCCCCATTTATATGTCTTTATGGATGGTCTAGTATAACAATTTCCATACTTAACGCTACCATAACACTTCTTATATCTCTGGTCAATTATTTTAAACTAGAATCGAGTTATCAAATGTATAGTCATTTAGCATCACAATATGATAAACTACAGACGGTTCTCGAATTAGCAAACAGTCGCTTAATATTTCTAGAAAATGCGATTGAACAAAATGAATTGATTATTAAAACCATCCAAGAATTTGAAGAGAAAATATTTGAGATTAAAGACTCAAGCACAATATTTATCCAAGAAGATGTAAAGCATATCTTTCCGATCATAAGTCATATTAATATATTTTCATTTATAAAGCGAATTGAAACATATAAGAAAAGTCTTATATTCAAATATCGTGATGTTAAAAATGAAATACGATATATATTACATAAAATCAATGAAGAAAAATGTGATGACGAACGATGTAAAACACGAATAGTGTATCTACTTGATATAAAAACTAAAATACGCGACGAATACATCGAATATAATAACGCGTATAGTTATATGGATGACGCTTTTATACAAGAAATAAAAAATGCAGAGGAGCAAAAGTTTTGGTGTCTTAGAAGAATATCGGGTCATAAACCCCCTGCCACCCAACACGCAATTATTAAGAAACATATTCCGAAATTATAATCACTTGGAAGCTATATGATTACTCTTCATAATTCGCCAGAAATAGGGCGAGTTGTTATCGTGTACTATATTAATATAATTCCCGTCATGTAATCGTTCCTTTATATCACCATTGGATTTATCATTCCAGTTTATATCTATAATCACGCACCTATAATTCGTATTATTCTTTGGGCGCGACTCGTATAGCTTTACGATTCTACCCCACTTCAATCTACAAATTGTTTTAAATATATAATCTCGGTTAAACGTTGTATCAATGCGCGGAATACATAGTTGCATATAAAGATTTTAGAGTGATTACACATTTATCATGTATAAAAAGTTTTTTCAATTTTATAATCTATCATGTCATAATTATGATATGATAGATTAATTCCAAATAATGCGAGTTAAAGTCACATTTTATAGAACCAACTATATAATTTGTATCTTATAAAAATGGTCTGTCTCAAATATTTATGTAAGGTGTTGGAAATTTATCCATACCTATTTTTTTATATTGTTAGAATACCTTAAGCTGTATTGAGACATATTATAACACATAGACATCTTTATATTATTTATGAATATATTTTCATTAATATAAATATTCGTTATATTAGTAAAACTTTTATAACATAAGTTTCTAACTGATTGAATGTCTTGGTTTCTAGACGAAGAAAAATTATTGAACATTAATGATTGTTATACGAGAGAACCTTTCCCTTTCATTGCTGCACATTATGTATATTTAAATGATAATGATTATATAGATAATATTGTTTGTGAAGATTTATATTTTAATTGGGATGCTAGTAAAAATATAGGTGTTATACCAAATAATAAAATTTTAAAATTAATAGAAGAGAAGAAGAATGGATGTCAAAGTAAATATTCTTTTGAATCGGGCGCAACATTTATCATAACTTTAGAACCAGAAGACATTCATAGTTATTCCGAAACGGACGATGATGATAGTCGTTTTCTAAAACCATTTACAATTATCAATGACTTGCATTTAGAACCTTCTATATTCATTTTCAATAATTTAAATGCCATCTATTTTTTCTTTCGTCAAACAGAAAAGAAGAATAATCCTACTTCTATCTTAAAGATTATGAATACACCCGTTGTTAAAAAGATCAAATCAAAAACTAAACGGGTACGAGTTAAATTACCAACCAAAAAAAATAGAACACGTAAATACTTAGAAAAATAATATAAATATCTTCCGTTATTTATCTTATAATGACCGAATTCGATAAAGAGTATCCTCCGTTGAAAAAGGAAGAAGCACCCATCTATAACTTTCATCATGATTTAATAGAACTTTATCTCAATTTATGTAGGAAAACCGATAAATCTGCTATCAAAAAAATTTATACTTGTTTTCGTAATGCTATCCAGCGAGTTATTGATGATGAAACGATTGACGAACCCAAAAGAAAGGAACATTTATTATTATTATATAAACTCATAGCACAAACAAGAGATATTACATACGGAAAGGGGGAAAAGTTTATTACGTATGTTTTAATCGCAGCTTGGTACACATTTTATCCTGTATCTGCTTGTTTTGCTTTAAAAACTCTTGTCACTAATCATGATAACGACGATGATTTATTTTCACCTTATGGATCTTGGTGTGATATTAAATATTTCTGTGGTTATGTGAATGAAGCCAATTATATTGATAATGACGATAAAACGAAGTTAATTGATACTGCGATTGGATTATTAAATCATCAAATTAATAAAGACAGAATGTCGTGGAATAATACACTCAAAGATTTTCTGGAAGAGAAAATGAATAATCCTGCAACATTTTCACAGCGCCCAATAGGTAAAGATGTTATGACGTTTGCTGTAAAATGGTGTCCACGTGAAAATAGTAAGTATGGTTGGTTGTATGAATTACTTGTATTACAATGGACTAAAATGTTTTCTCCTAATGTAAAATATGAAACAGAAGCCGAGTTCAGTGTTTGTAAACGCAATTACAGAAAGATGATCTCTGCATTAAATAAAGAATTACAAACGCCACAAGTTAAACAATGTGCAAATCGATGGTCTGATATTAACCCCGACGATGTTTCCATTGGAACACTGGTTAAACAAAAACGTGCGTTCAGTAAAGCGGATAATACAGATAGAAGTGAATGTAGAGAACATTTCAATGAATATTATGATGACATGAATGCCGTTCGTAATTATAAACAAAATACTAACCGAACAATTATACCATTATCCAAGATTGTTTCTTACGCGATGAAATACATTGAAGATGGAGTGGAGAATGAAAAGCAGAAAACTTGGATCAATTCTATTTGGAAAAAAAATATGAATCATGTTACAAAGAGTAAATTGAATAATTCCATTCCCATTATAGACATCAGTTGGGATCTTGATAAAGATTCTAGAAACAGTGCAATTGGATTAGGTATTGCGGTTGCTATTAAATCTGATATTAATCGCATTATACTTTACGATAATGTCTCTTATTGGATTACAATTACACCCGACGAAGATTTTACATCCATTATTAGTAAAATCTATAATAAAACACAAACTGCAACGTCATCTAATATAGACTCTGCGTTATCCCTTGTATTAGAGGCATTCGACTCAACTGCTTCTCCCGAAACCAAGAATGATATGGTTTTTTTTATATTCAATGGAGGCAAGGATATTAATTTATCTATACAAAAGCGATTTCACTCGTCTACCTTCATTTATTGGAATATCCAACGCACGGGTTATTTAAAGTATAAACATATACATACATCACCCGGTAAATTTCACTTATGTGGAAATAGTATAACTGACATTAATAATATACAAAAATACTTTATCGACCGCTTTAAATCGGGCGATCTTGGTAATTATATCATAAATTTACTCAATAATCCACGTTATAAAGTATTAGAAAAGTGTTTAATCGATATTATGTAAAAATTGATTATCATAAAAGTTACATTATTTTTATGATAAACACATTCATTTTAGTCTTTTATGACAACTATCGATATTCCTACACAGCGTTTCAAGTACAGCGAATATGTCGCATCGCTTCTGAACGACTTCGCAAATATCCATCGCTACGACGAACGTAACGATTTTCAACAATGTTGGGGAGAATATATTCAAAAACATAACGTTGCTTTCAAAAACGAATCCGAATCTCTAACAGAACGTGGGTTTAATGGTGATCCTTATAATGCAATGTATAAAAGTACTCGCTTCTACTACCGAAAAATGCATTTGACCGACAATAATTCAAAACAATCTGCGAAAAACCGATCTTATAATAGATTTCCCGCAGAACTGGTCGCTTTAATTGATACCAAGATTGAAAACTATATTTCTATCAACCTTACACAGATTACAGATAATAATTTTATATGTAAAATTACACCCGCATCTTGTTATAAGAACTTTTGTCTCGATTACGAAAGTGAGATAACCAAGCATATACGCGACTATATCAAAGAAATCAAAGCACGATGTGGAAACGTATCAATAAATATTATTTCGGAAAAACTCAAAAAAACGTTTAAGAATCGGTTTTATAAGATCCAAGAAAAACTCAAGAATAAACCACATAAATAATTGGCGTAAATTATATTAATGCTTGATTTTGATGCACGGAACACATTCTGTATTTCATTGGACGAAAATGACCCACGATGGAAACGCATGACCGAAAGATTCATTTTTTTCAATATGGAATGTTCGCGATGGAACGCATCCACACCAACATCATTAACATTGAATTTTCTCAATTATCTAAATGGTGGACAGCGAGCTTGTGCAGAATCTCACGTCAGAATATGGAAACATATGTTACACCATAATATAGACTATGCACTTATACTTGAAGACGACGCTTGTTTTCATAAAGATTGGAAAACACAACTGATTAAGATCAACAACATTATTAATAATGATCCCTTATGGGACTGTATTTTTTTAAATGTTTCCGACCCAGTAACTCCTACGAATAAATGGTCTTTGGTAAGCGAACAATATTTGACAGGCGGTTATATTATAAATCTCAGAGGAATTAAATATATTATGGATTTATTCAAAAATGGTATTGGCGCAAGTGATTGGATGACTACGCGTCTCCAACAACGTGGTCATTGTTATTCATTCTTCCCTTGGTTAATTATACAAGAAGGTAATGAGTCAACTATTGGTAGTAACTGTGACGCAGATCATAAAAAAGTATTACGTTGTTTAAACGAAATACATTGTGATATTAAGAATTATATTTGATTTTATATTTCATCATTCCAGCATGTAGCGCAAATATCTTGGTGTTCCTTTTCATTGAATAAATACGTGGTATCCACGTTACACTTGGTGCATTTGAAATAACATAAACGGTTTATTTCACAGTCCCCCATATTTTCACGCGTTTCCAATACTATATTTATAATTATACTAAACGCCAATTCTATATATAATTCGTCTTGTTCTTCATCACTCAATGATAACTTCATCATGTTCAGTGTTGTATCTACACCACGGAGTGCGTTTATTATTATACGTGATGTTTCTATAACCCATGGTTCATTATTATTTTTTATAAGGTCACGAAGAGCATTCTTAAAATCATCTTCAATAGGCGATTTACTGCGTATCTCGTTATCTTCATTACTCAAAAATATACTTCTCATACCATCTGTGTTTTTTAATATTTCTGGTATTGCTTCTCTGAAATTTTCACGAAGGTTCTCAAATTCATCCCAACTGTCATAAAGTATTCTTAAATCATAATAACTCTCATATACTAAATTATTATCATCTGAACTTTGTGTCGAGGAATTATTCGAAGACTCGTCGTCATCGAGGGTTGCTTCGTGAGTTGAATTACATGAGTGACTATATATTTCGGATATCTCATTTTCATCCACTCCGAAAAAATTACCCAGTTTCTTCCTCCGCAACTCGCTTTCAAAATTACTCATTATAATATCCTATTAGATATATTTGTTTATATCTTTCAGTATATACTTCATTATATATTTACTTGTATCCAAACTCCCTTCCATCCATTGATTATTTTGTTTTGAATAGTTTTCTCCACATGCATATAATGGAATTTCATCGTACGGTTTCATTATTTTTTTTAGCATTATATCGCTATTGAAACCCGGAGCAAAATATGCTACACCGTGTTCATAATAGAATACTTTTGTATCAGTTGGTGTTGGTATATTTATTCCAAATTCTTTATCTATTATTTTCTTATGTTCTCTATCTACACATTCTATTCCCTTTGTTTTATATAAACGGTTCCAATATTTCGCATAGTTATTATCCGTGTAAGATATCATAATTATACCTGTTTTCGGATTTATTGGAATCATCATTCTTATTTTATTATTCATCGTCATTCTTGGTATTTCAGAGAACCAAACCTCATTTTTTACCGGAAATTTTGAATATATACGACATAATGGTAATTCGTTTATCAGTTTTGTATATTTATGCACTGGTTTAAATATTGATAATTTACCCAATACATTTGATGTAACTGCACATACACACTGACGCGAATTATATATCTTCATATAATTATAGCATTTTATTGTAAAACACGCAGTCGTCTTACCATAATTTATATGTTCTACTTCACGGCGAGTTAATATTTGGCCTCCCATATTTTTAATCCGCTTGGTCAATTCCTTGATTATCTGTTCCAACCCACCAGATAAAGCAAAATACTTATTGTTTGTAATCAAATGGTCTTTCATCAAAACTATTGCATCATATGCGTTCATATGTGTAAATTCGGATGAGTATCCAAAATGATCCAGTATTTCGTTTGCTTTTTCTTTACCGAGAACATTGGTGATATAATTATAAAATGTCTGATTTCGCAGTATTTCTGGTGTCGTTTTCTTTGACTCACTAATTGTATGTTTGATATCTTTATTCATATTTTCTAGTTTGAATGTCTCTCGGTTCTCGTTATTCCAAGTAAATTTCATACTACCGATTGATATTTTTTTATCGGTCAATTTAAATTCTTCCAACAATTCGTTCAATAATTTATTTTTATTATGAAATCTACCTGCTCCGGATTCTACTGACATATTACGATTTTTAAATGTTTCTATGCGCCCGCCTAATCTCTCTTCTTTTTCCAAAATAACTACTTTACAGTTCTTTGCGTTTTTCAATATATTATATCCGGTGTATAGTCCCGATAATCCACCACCGATTATTATAACATCATTCATTATATAATATCAGTCTATATAATATTATATAAATTTTTCAGTATTATTCTACAGTTACTACCTTTGCCAAATTTCTTGGTCTATCTGGATTATAACCTTTCTTCAATGTTATATAATAAGATAATAACTGTAATGGTATCAAACCCAATATAAAACCATAATAGTCATTTTTCTCTACAGTTATAATGTTTTTTACTGTAACGTCATTTTTCTCTGTATCTGTTATAAGTAATATTGGGGCATTCCGTGACGAGACCTCCTGATAACAATTCATAATTTTATCACTATACTTATCGTCACAATTTAAAAGAATTACCGGTGTTGCTTCTGTTAATAATGCAAAAGGACCATGTTTCAACGCACTTGCAGAATAACCTTCTGAATGAATATATGTTAATTCCTTTATTTTAAGAGAACCTTCGTTAGATATATAATAATCACACCCTTTTCCCAATACAAACATACTATTAATATTCAATAAATTCAGTTCTTCTATTATAGGAGATATATGACTATATACATTCGCCAATGTATCTGTTATATCTTTTGATAAATTTCTTAAACTTTTTATCACCTTTTTACGAAGGTTCTCTTCAATACCATGTTTTTCTGAAAACCATAATGCGACCAGTGATAAACAAACCACCTGTGAAACGAAGGACTTGGTTGACGCAACACCCACCTCAATACCACTATTACAATATATTCCGCAGTCGGTTTCTCGTGCAATAAGTGAATCTACCACATTAATGATCCCAAGTGTTATTATATTATTTTCACGTGCTATTTTCATACAGCGATGTAAGTCTTTCGTTTCTCCCGATTGGGATATTAATATAAATCCCGTTTTTCCTTTCTTAGGTAAATCGTAATATGCCAGTTCGGCACCGTCTATTACTTGAACACTATTAAAATTACACAGTAATTTCATAAAATAAGCACCACACTCTCCTGAATTAAAGGACGAACCGCAACCCAATATTATTATATTTTCTAGTTGTTCTAATTCTTTACTATGCACATCAAGACCACCCAATTTAACACCACTCTCATTCTTGATGCGCCCTCCTCGATTTATTGCGTTCTGAACAATCGCCGACTGCTCGTGTATTTCCTTTATCGTCCAATGCTCATATGGAGCGGGGGTCAATTCGCGCTTACCGATTATTAAATTTCGTCTTGTATAATTCTTATTTGTGCTCATATATAAACCTGTACTACTACTGGTTATACAACAAATGTCATCATTCTCTAATGTTATATAAGTATTCATATGGTTACAGAACCCACTCTGCTCTGATGTTATAATACAAGTGTCGTCTGTTAAACCTACTAATATTGGAGAACCATTACGAACACAGTATATTTTATCGGGTTCTTTAACATTTAATATGACTAAACCGTACGTTCCGGTTAATTCGGCAATTACTTGTTTTATTGCGTCCACTGTGTTCTGTGTTCTGTCATAATAATATTCCAGTAATGCCACTATTACTTCTGTATCTGTTTGCGAATAAAATGTATAATCATGCTCACGTTTTAATCGTTCCTTTATAATATTATAGTTCTCAATTATACCATTATGTGCAAGTATAAATGTACCGTTTTTTGAAATATGCGGATGAGCATTTGTATCTGTCTTACCGCCGTGTGTCGCCCACCTATTATGTCCAATACCAATATTATATTCACCACCAGTAAGACGTTTTATTGTTTTACTCAATTCGTCTAATGCATCTATTTTATTTTGTATATCTTGTGCGTATTTATGTAGTATAAATTCACCATTACCAATCAAACCTATACCACAGGAATCGTATCCACGATTTTGTAATTGTTGTAAACCGCTCAGGATTCGTTCTCGTATATCACCCTTTTTTGTTATTATTCCAAAAATACCACACATTACGTTATAATAATATTTAATATTTAAACGTTATATCTTACAACACATATTAACTCCTTTGTATTTGAATTATTATGCCTATATAATCTCGTAAGACTGGTATTAATTACATACCCATTCGCTTCCAGATACGCAAATATCTGCGGTATATCATTACGCTCCATATATGTCTTTGTTCCCGGATATCGTGTTAAGTAATATCTACACGTTGTATTGTATGGATATTTGAACTGTGATAACTCGGGGTGTTTTGCCTGAAATACACACTGACTTATTGGTCCGTCGGGCATTATATCCAAAGTAACCACCGATTTATATTCACGTGTAACTGATTCCAGTATGGATTCGATATATAACGCAAATGTCTTATTTGATACAATATCAAAAGGGCTTTCCATTTAATTATGTTTGATATATTATTTGTCATATTTTATAATTTATTATATTTGTAATATAAAGCTTTCGTTATTATTTTATATGGCGGTGGAGGAGCCATAAGTCGTCTATTTATGGATGAGGCCGTATTCCTTACAGCAGTTTAATTAGATGGAATACAGACCCAACTAATTAAACCATATAGGTACTTTATTATTATTTTAAATAATAATAAATAATTTTATACATATAATCTATATACAAGTTTCATGACCAAAACGGATACTACGCGTCAAGATCGCAATACAAAGAAAAAGGATAAAAATGGTAAGACATACGGTTCGCAAAAACATATTAGGCAACAAGAGGTGCTTAGATCTCGTACTACTACTACTACTACTACTACTACTACCAAAAAAACAAATAAGAATAATAAGTCAAAGCGCAATAAAAAATAGATTACGAAGAGGCTGGGGGCGCTGCTGTATTATACGGATCTATTCCAGCAGATACTAAAATTTGTTTTATAAGTGATAACTTATCCCGATCAAATCCAACACCGAATGCCGGCAATCCAAATGCTGCAATATAATAACTAAACAATGGTGCAAGTGTAAATGTTTTCGTTAAACCAAAACCACCACACGTATCAGCAATGACATCTTTTTCATTTTTACCAGATAATATTTCCTCTATTCTCTTTTCTAATATGGAATTCTTAATAGACATAGATAAATGCTGTGTGTATAATGCATATCCATTTATAGATCCATTAAGACCATCCAGTGTAATTTGTAATAATGTTCTTAAATTATCGTTTGTTGCAAGATCATATTGTTTTCCCACTTCATCGTGGAGAACAAAACTTTGATTTAAATCGGTTGGAATATCAGCATATTGACGGTTCGCCATGCGTGAAGTATACTCGGTATCTATTGTATTTATTGAATTTACCACTATGTCTGAAAATACCAAATCTGTGCTCTCCAATATGATTGGTTCCTGTATTGCTTCTGTAAATACTGTAATTATACGCGTTGGTTGTGCTGTTAAAGAACCACCACTACGTCCTCCCAATAAATCACCTGTGCGACCCATAATCTATTATATAAGTATAAGATAATTCTATCTTTTACGCGTAATAAATATATATACACATTATACAAAGGCATTGATGAATATTTTTTCTTTGATATATTCTTTTTTTTACACTATTGGATTTATTAAATATTTTGATAATCCCAATATTAATACCATTACACAAGTTATGTCTTTAACTGCCTCTGCATATTGTAGCAAAAGTGAATTACAAAACTGGTCGTGTAAAACATGCAGTCAAAACGTTTCGGATATTAAAATCATAGATGGCGATACACGTATCATTATGGCATATGATGCGTCTTTAAAATCTCATTTCATTTCCATTAGAGGTAGTTCTGATATTAATAATTGGATTTCCAATCTTGAAACACGTATTATATATCCGTATTATGATACAAACATCGGTGTTCATAATGGTTTATATTATGAATACCAGAACTATAAGGAGCAACTCATTTCCTATGTTAAAAACCTCAATGAGAATGATAATTTGATTATTACAGGACACTCTTCGGGTGGAGCACTTGCGTCTTTTTTGGCATACGACTTAGTAACCGATGGTATATTTTTATACACCAATATTCATTTATATACATTTGGTTCTCCACGTATTGGTAATAAAGCGTTTACGAAAAGTTTTGTTTCTTTTGATATACCACATAATCGTATAACATATAAAAAAGATATTGTTCCTCATTTACCTGAGGAATTATTGGGTTTTATTCATTTACCACACGAGATATGGTTCACATCATCCTCTAAATATAAAGAGTGTAATGATCATAATGGTAAAGAAGATGATTCGTGTAGTAATTCTTGTTCGCCATTTTCTTGTACTTCGGTTAGCGATCATCTAAATTATTTGGATACTGCTATTGGGAGCGATGCGTGTTAAATAATCATTATATAGTGTTAATGATTATTCTAGATCAAATTCATAGACATTGCTGAGCGTCTGCGTTTTCTTACCGGTGCCTCCGCACGTTTCTTAGCAGCCTCTTCCTCCGCACGTTTCTTAGCAGCCTCTTCCTCCGCACGTTTCTTAGCAGCCTCTTCCTCTGCCTGTTTCTTAGCAGCCGCTTCCTCCTCTGCCTGTTTCTTGGCAGCCGCTTCCTCCTCTGCCTGTTTCTTGGCAGCCGCTTCCTCCTCTGCCTGTTTCCTCATTTCTTCGTCTACGTTGGGGTCTTCGCTACTCATTATCTTATATTATTTATTGAGATAATTTAAATAAGACATTATAGTTTTGTAACACACTAAAATAACATAAAAAGAAAACACAAAAAACACAGAAAAACTTATAAAAATTGATTATTAAATTACTTTTTTATAAATACGACAAATAACTTCAAAAGAAGCTTAATAACTCACATACATTTGCAAATAACAATGTCTGCCATCGCCAAGAACACCAAGACCGGGAACCGCTACTCTAACACCAGGCCGAAGGTCGGTGGGGGTAAGTTCTGTAAGATCTGTAAGGACATGGGCAAGAGCACGGAGGAGTACACCAGCCACTATGTTCGCGAGACCCCCGACCCCACCAGTAAGGTGGTGTGCCCCGTGCTCATCGCAGCGGTCTGCCGCTACTGTAAGGTTGGCGGTCATACAGTGAAGCACTGCCCCAAGATCGAGGCGAAGAACCGTCAGCAGGCAAAGGCACTTAAGGATCAGTCTCATATCATCTCCAAGAACTACTGTATTGAGGTGACCAAGACGACGAAGAGGAAGAAGGTTTCTCGCGATCAGAACAACTTCGCTGCGTTCGCTGTGCTTAACGACGACGACAGTAGCGATGAGGAGGAGGATGTGATGGAGGTCATTAACACCCCTCCTCCGTCTAGTAACGTTGTCTCCTACGCCAGCGTTCTTCAGAAGGCACCTCCGACCACTAACATGTTCGCTCCTTCCCAGGTTGCTTCGCTCATTCCGGTCAAGCTTGCGTTCAACGAGGATGATGTGGTCACGCTTGATAACATCACCGGTCAGTGGTGTGACGACGAGGATATCGACGACGCCATCATTCTTAAGACCGTATGCACCCCTCCCACCCCATTCAGTGCAGACCATCCTCTCAACCGCTTCGTCTCCTTCGTAGATGCACTCGCCAAGGACTACACCAAGGACTTCTCTGCGTCTATCGCCATCACCACCGATGCCTTTCAGCAGCTCTCGAAGAACTGGGAGGCGAAGTTCTTCGAGTTTGAGGGCAACAAGACCGTAATGGATAATGCGAAGGATACGAACCTGAGGGCGAGGTCTACGGTCATGACCGAGCGCTACATCCAGTAAGTAAAGGGGGAAGAGGGGGGGTAAGCGGGAGACTGTATTAATAGAGCGCTAATAAAACAATAAAAAAGGGAGTTTATCTCCTCCTTTTTTATTTGATTTTCTTTTACATGTTTGGACAATTAAAAAATTGAAATATAATATTAAACCTCTATGAACAAATAAATATAATGAGTTCTGAACATGAACCAAAACACTGGATATTTAGAGTTAGCGATGGGGAAAATTTTAAAAATAGTAAATATCCATTTTGGGGAGTGAAAAGAGGTAAGAATGGTTGTATTAAAACTATCGTAAGTAAAATTAAAGAGGGAGATATACTATGGTTTATGACATCTAAAAAACATGGGGGTAAATTAATAGGAATGAGTGAATATACATGTTATTACGATAGAGAGGATGAACCACTAATCCGTATGAATACTTATTTAAATAAAGAACAAAATTGGAAAGGCGAAGAAGATTGGGACATACAAATACATTATAAAAATTTATATATTACAGAAAAGCAAGATATTAAAGCATCGGTTCAATGTAGTGCAATCATATTAAATTACGAGACTTTTAAGGATAGAGGATTACCTGATTTATACAATCATTATAATAATTTTAACTATTATGCCGAACCAAAAATATTTTAATAATTGGCATTTTAAATATTCAAATGTGTAATAATTACGAAACACTGTTATCATCGTATTCGTCTTCAGTTTCGCTATCGTCGCTCATATTTTTTGTATATAAATGATAGGTATATGCCTGGTTCATCGTGAACTTTGGTGCATCCAAATTAAACTCCTTTTTCCTTCCTTTGAATGGCGGATTCTTAATAAACGTCTTTCTACCAAACTGTGGGTTATACGTGAACAAGTTATTAATTTTTTCGCTCAAATAACAACTCGCCATATTTTTTTTTTCCAAACCACTTATGTGATAACGAACAACCAAATATAAATAATAATACGGTCGTAGTACCCGTATCAGGTCTTTATGAGGAATTTCTTTCGAAATATTAAACTTAGACGGATAATAACATTTCAACATACTGCGCATCTCTTTATTCAGTGTCTCGGGAGGTGTGTTATATATATATTCCCGGAAGTATGTCTCACGAATCAAACATTCATTTTCAGCGCGAAATAATTCCAGATCAAAATCTAGCCATACGAAATTATGAAATAACACAGGAAATTTCAAAGGATTATCTATCATACGAAAATATATAGTGTATAGCACCGACTTACTGAACGGAACATTATTATACGGATTACGGATTATAAGAGGTTCGGCAAAATGATATGGTGAATTAATCAAAGAATTATTAATAATCCGCGATAGGTCAAACTTCGTGAATAAGTAGCGTGAACCATGTTGATATATTTCAATTGTATCATGATGTTCCTGATCTATCTCGTCAAACATCATATTTGTCGTTATCTGTAGATCCGACTTTTTACACTTGTATATATGCGCCAGTTTGGAAAATCCGCGATACGCACTCTGGGTCTTACATATATTATTTATGAAGGTTCGCTTTGTTTTCGGGTCTATGAATACATTATCCATAATATTTATCATTTTCTGATATTTATTTCTTACACTTGAGATATAAGGCGAGGTGTTCTTAATCATACTGTTCAACACTTCGTATTCGTCTATGTTATAAAATAGACTATTTATATAATGATATATCCAGCGTATGCTCTGATCCTTATCTCTACTAACTTCATTCGCATAATAACTAGTCCATATGTTAGGGCAATTGGCGATTGAATTATTATTATAATTATATTGGTTTTCAACCTCGTCACATAGATTTATTTTTTCATTGGTTTCAACAACATGTTGTAGAATATCAATGAAAGCATTCATTGATTAATTTATCTTGTTTTCTCTTTATTATTATTATTAGATCAAAATCAATTTTATAAAAATTGATCCGTCATAATTTATGATAGTTATTAAATATATTCCAGACCATGAGCATTGAAACCATTGACGAAGCAATCCAAAACACCATTTCCGCATTGAACGGGTGTGTTAGCGACGACCCAGGCATTGAACGCATTCTTGCCAATATCAATGCCGAATTTTCCGATATTAAGCGTGTCGTATTGGATGATTCTTTACCCACCATTATTCGGTCAAATGTTACTATTCTCTACGAAACCCTTGATAAAGCGGTTATCATTGTCCGTTATATTGAGAGTTTTCAGACCTATGTTCGCGTTTACAGAAAGAACGATATTAAGAGTATTGTACTATGCCTGAAAGACCTAGAAACCCAGTTCAATACCATTGCACGTGCGGTAGTTGAGATCAAGCAACGTGCTAAGTCTTAATCTTTTATAAAATTGAATTTACACATATATATATATATTTTTTTTATTACACGCATATAGTCGTATATAATGTATTCACTCACCTCAGCACAGTACGCCGAACTTCAAGATATTTATTTCTGTATGTGGTCTTTTATTTGGTTCGTATCTAGTCTACATATATTAATCTTTGGATTTGGATGGATTAATGTTCCAGTCACTATGTATGGTTCTTGGATTATATATAAAAGATATAAATTGGTTCAGGAGTTAGATCGATTTTGTAATTCTATACATGAACCATTAATGGGTATAACTGAGCAATTGAATACTATTATGGCGAATAAGAAGAGATGATTTTATGTTTCATGTTTTATGTTTTAATTATAAAATTGATATTTTTTCCGTGCTTTGAAAATATGGATACACACACACACACACACACACACACACACACACACATACGTTCTTATGTCTACCCCTCAACTCAACCCCTTCCATTCTCTCCTCAACTGGAACTGGAGAGTTAAGCGCAGCCTTACTCTGCATTTGAATTGTGAGTTTCGTGAGCTTATATTTGTACAACACCAGCATTTGCATACGTCCCTCCTCTCGCCCACCGGAGAGAAAGGGCCAACTTACTACGATTATCGCGATAAAGTCGTTCATCGTTGTTGCGATGCTATTCGAGCTTTATGGAGTAAGGGTTACTTATTCGGGTCGAAAATGCACTGCCTTCAGTATCAGACGGATGGAAGCGTTAGGCTATACCGTGAGTTCATCGATTTTGCGGTCAGGATTATGGAGACCATTCTCCACGTAGACGGTGGGGGGGAGAAGTTTACCGAGGTCACCGACATTGAGGAGACCTGCGTCCTGTCCGAGAAGAAGATGGAGCTGGCGCATAAACATAAACAGAACTTGTTTATCCTCCTTACGAATGCGGCGGAGGATATGGATTACGATGGGATCAAGGAGATAGCACAGGATGACTACGGGTTCAGGAATATTGATACGACGGGCGAGATCCACTCCATTTTCCAGAACTTCACAGACAAGCTTCGGGAGATGAACATCATCAGGGAGAATTACGAGATGAAATCGGTAATCGCCCGAAAGTCCAAGGCATCGCATCGTATGAACATTAGGGCGCGCGACTTCAAGTCCTGGAAACTCTACGTCAGCGCACCGATTTACCCCAATATCATCGGGACGATGATGTATGACGAAAGCGACTCTTCCACCTTTAACACACAATTCATTGTTCCGGAGGACATCGGGCGCATCATCACCGAATTCGTCGGGCACGACTTCCTGCGCAACATCAGGACCATTATCATGAACGGTGATAAGACCAAGATCACCAATGACATCAACGACTCGCTTTCCAAGTTGAGGAAAGATGAACTCGTGATGATCGCAAAGAAGTCTCCCTACAACTACATCAACTTCAACAAAACGTACAAGATCCACAGCTGTCCGATTATCTCTATTTCGAGTCTCAGTAAACCCAAACTCATTGATGCGATCATGACTTCATTCAAGAATAAGGAGCAGTACTACCCTTTCTACCGCGATACCGTCATTCTCTCGCGCATCATTGTGGATAACAGGGGTCGGCGCAAACAAAGGGAACGTTCCGAAATGGTTGCGCGATGGAGGGCGAATCACGCCAAGATTCGCGCAAACTCATTAGCGCAAACCAATTAAGAACATACCCCCCCACACACCTAACTTCATAACTCATATTCTCTAATATACAGGAATTACGCATTTACATACAATTTTTTTAATAAAAAAAGAATTGTGGTAAACGATTTAAAAAATATATTTTAAGTTATACTACGTATCCATGTCTTCTCTAGATGATTCTGTAATTGGAATTGACCTCGGAACTACAAACTCTTGTGTTGCGGTTGAAAAGGATGGTCGCTTTGAAGTTATTGCTAATTCGCAAGGGGAGCGAACTACACCATCATTTGTTGCTTTCACCGACGAGGGAGAACGTCTTATCGGTCAGGCTGCAAAGGGTCAAGTAACCAGTAACGTTAAGCGTACTATTTATGATATTAAGCGTCTCATGGGACGAAAATTTGACGATCCGGGGGTTCAGAAAGAGGTTTCGGGATTTGGATATAAGGTGGTTGCTGGTTCCACTGGTAATCCAGAGGTGGTCATTGAGACTGCAGATAAGACGTCTAATTATACCCCCGAGCAGATCAGTGCCATGATTCTCGGTTATATGAAGGAAACTGCCGAGGCGTTCATCGGACATAAAGTTTCACGTGCGGTTATTACCGTTCCTGCATATTTTAACGACGCCCAGCGACAGGCAACCAAGGACGCAGGTGCTATTGCTGGTCTAACTGTTGAGCGCATTATTAATGAACCCACTGCTGCTGCACTAGCCTATGGTCTTAATAATGAATCCGATACAGAGAAGAATGTTCTTATTTTTGATTGTGGTGGAGGAACACACGATGTTTCCGTGCTGTCTATTGATGCAGGTATCTTTGAGGTTAAGGCTACCGCAGGTGATACGCATCTTGGAGGCGAGGATATTGATGATATGGTCGTCGCCCATTTTAAGGCAGAGTTCAAGAAGAAATTTCGCATGGATATTACCAACAAGAAACACTTACGTAGACTTAGAACAGCAGCGGAGCGTGCAAAGCGTACACTGAGTACTGCTACGACCGCTACAATTGAGGTTGATAGTTTGGGTGATTTTGATTTTAATTCTGTTCTTACACGTGCAAAGTTTGAGGATATTTGTTCCGATTTCTTCAAGCGCGCGATGCGTCCTGTTGAACAGGCACTCAGAGACTCCAAGATCAGTAAGGGAGATATCCATGAGATTGTATTGGTCGGTGGAACCACGCGTATTCCAAAACTACAGGCTATGATCAGTCAGTATTTCAACGGGAAGGAGTTATGTAAGTCTGTTAATCCTGATGAGTGTGTTGCGTACGGAGCCGCCGTGCAGGGCGATGTTTTGAACGGAGCCAAGTCAGAAAAGTCGAAGGATATTCTACTTCTTGATGTAACCCCTCTCAGTTTGGGAATTGAGACCGCAGGAGGAGTCATGACCACACTCATCAAGCGTAATACGACTGTCCCTTCTAAAAAGGAACAGACCTTCTCTACATATGCAGATAATCAACCCGCAGCTACCATCAAGGTCTATGAGGGCGAACGACAGTTCACCAAGGATAATAATCTTCTTGGAACATTTGACCTCAAGGGTATCCCCCCTGCACCTCGAGGTGTTCCTCAGATTAAGGTTGTCTATGATATTGATGCCAATGGTATTTTAAAGGTTGCTGCCAGTGTTGGAGATGGACCCGGCGAGACCCTCACAATTAAGCGCGATAAGGGGCGTCTTTCTGATGAAGATATTCAGCGCATGGTTGACGAGGCAGAACAGTTCAAGGAGCAGGACGAGGCACTTCGTAAGGTGATTGATGCCAAGAACTCACTTGAGAATACACTGTATGGCGCAAAGAATAGCTTAGACGACGAGGCAGGTAAGAATCTGGATGATGCCGTTAAAGATGATATTCGTACTCGGGTGAATGATGATATTTCTTGGCTGGAGGCACAAACTAGTTCTACTACGGTTGAAGAGTATGAGGAACGCACCAAGTCTTTTAATGATTTCATACAGACCAAGTTTGCATCTACTATGCCGCCACAGCAATCAGAAGACACCGACTTTCCTGCGAAACCTAATCCTGCAGAAGAGGTACATTCCGAGGAACCATTTATCGAGGATATTGATTAGATATATCGTCTTTTATTGTATTATTCATTTAAATAATACAATCAAAAAAGTTTTCTCTTAAAATATATAAAACTATTATTCTATCTTATTATATATGATGTATCGTAATGCTCTTATAACTGCTTTAATATTTAATCGTATTCATGGATTTCATATTAAAACTTCCTCACCACGCCTCAATATAAAACATCTTAATGCATCAGTAGGACCATGGACTTATTCTGATCTAATTCATAATATCGATCAGAATTCGATCGAACGTATTATCTTACCATATCAAGGAAATATACTGGATGTTACCGATAATGATGGCTATAAACATATTGTTGCTGTTCCTTCTCTATCCGATAATCTATTGAATAATATGATATCGCATAATATAGACGTTAGTATTGTTACCGCTCCTATACAAAATAATCTTTCCGTATTTTTTAGCAGTGTACTTAATCTTCTACCTATCTTTCTTATCTTCTTTTTACCCACCATTTTGAGAGCATTTATGCAAAATCTTTCTGGGGGTGGGGATGGCGGATTCAGTCCTATGCTCCCTGGTGGAGGAATGATGGGTGGTAATTCAAAGATTGTTCCCGTTATTTCTAATACTACATTTGATGATATTGCAGGATACGAAGAAACTAAACTCGAACTCACTGAAGTTGTTGATATATTATGCAACCGTAATGGGGAAAATAATACATATGATGAAATTGGAGCTCGGGTTCCAAAAGGTGTTATTATGGAAGGACCTCCTGGTACGGGGAAGACCCTTATGGCGCGGGCCGTTGCTGGAGAAGCAGGTGCATCATTCTTCTCAGCTAGTGGTTCTGAGTTCGTACAAATGTTTGTTGGTCTCGGAGCATCGCGGGTTAGAGATCTTTTTCGACTTGCACGGGAAAATGCTCCTGCAATTGTATTCATCGATGAGATTGATGCTATCGGTCGTCAACGTGAAAGTAATGGAGGTGTTCGTGGGGGGAATGATGAGCGCGAGCAAACACTCAATCAAATTCTTACCGAAATTGACGGATTTAATTCGAAGGATGGACCAAATGTTATTGTTATTGCCGCAACAAATCGTATTGATATTTTAGATCCTGCACTCATTCGCGCAGGTAGATTCGATCGAAAAGTTCGTGTTCCATTACCCGATAAAAACTCCAGACGGAAAATTTTGGAATTGGAACTTACTAAAAAAAATATTGATACATCACTGGATCTAGATTTACTTTCTGGTATTACAGCTGGTTCTTCGGGCTCTGATATTAATGTTCTTATCAATGAGGCTGCTTTATTAGGAGCCAGAAAAGGATTAACTTCTATTGATATGAAACTTATACAATCTGCTTTTGAAAAAATGCAGATTGGTATTCCTGTTGCACTTGATTCGCGTTCTGATGAAACAAAACGTCTTATTGCAGTTCATGAATCAGGACACGCCATTGTCGGACAGTATTTACATACTCATCCAAACGTCACTAAAATTACTATTGCCGCCACAACAAACGGAGCTGGCGGTTATACTGTTTTTGGTTCACCTGATGATTCGCCCATTCCTTCTAGAAAAACCATTGTTGAACGTCTTGCTACTATGTTGGGGGGAAGAGCGGCTGAACTTTTTATATATGGAGAGGATGATACTACTATTGGTGCTAGTATGGATCTTGAGCAAGCAACCTCTTTGGCTAGGCAGTCTGTTGGAAACTATGGTCTTGGTGGTTTCTTGGAAACACAATCTATGCAGACAATTAATTTTGAAAGCGATTGGAAACGCGAACAAGTCGACCGAACTGTACGGGATTTGATTAACGAAGCTTTTCAACTTGCCAATCAAACCATTTCCAATAATCCAGATATTCTTGATCGCCTAGTTGAAGATCTTATCCAACAAACCACTATCGATTCATTTGCTTTATAAACCTTTTTATAAACTTTTTATCATTATTATCATAAAAATTGATTACTTTTATGATATCTCTTTTTCTTTATAAAAATACACACTCTTTATATAATATGCCTTTTATTGAAATCGTTCAGAACGACGACGACGCCATTCATATTGATTACATCTATAGGGAAGGCATGCTTATTCCCGAACCTCCGCCTCCCAACACCATGTGGAGAAGTTACACCGAGACTGCACCGGAAATGGACGCTAACGATTATATTGGATTTTCCACCATTCTCATTGAAGGATTATGTGAGAAAAACTTGGAGTCAAAGGTTACCATTTATAATATGTTTTCCGATTTGATTGAAGATGAATATCCCGTTTACTCTATGGACGATATTGAAAGTATCATGGAAGATAATACTTGTCCCGCATATCAAGAAGTATGGGACACATATGTTACGATGCTTGAACGGGTTGTCTTTAAATATCATAAGAATGGCGATAGATGTTTTCAGTAACTATATACTCGCCTGGGTCGCAGCGAACATTGCAACTGTCAATGGATTCTGCCCGGGTAAAATATCAAATGATGAAGATACTTCCATATCACCGTAGTTCAACCCCGGTTGACTACTCAAGGATTTTTTTATCAGATCCACGTGACGCTGGACATACATTGTTACAAACATCGTATCGGCAGATTTTATTTGATTCAATATAGTACTCGCCGTCAAATTATCAACATTTGGGATATTGATAATTAATTTACACTCAACTTCTAGTATATCTTCTTCTGATCGGTTAAACGTGTATACATGCCCTGCCTCGATTTTTATTTCACTATTCAGAGTCAGTCGTGTTACAGGAGATACATTTAAAAAAGGGTGAGTGTATTCTGGGATTACCGTCGTCTCGTAAGTCTGATATAACGTTAATTTATTCTCTTCCATATCTATAATGCTTTATTCATATATTATTTATATGAATAAAATCATTCATTACTTTTTTTATCTGTTGGTAATTTTATTAATGTTAGAGCTAGTGTTCCTACCTTTTTACAATGAGGACACAGACAGTGATTTCTCTTCTCCGTTTCTCTGTATCGCTTCTCGCACTCAGAATGCAGTCTTATTTTACAGACTATACATTGAGAATGAACGGATATGATGGGTTCCCAACATATTAAACACTGAGGGGGATTCGATATTTCACATACTGTTTTATTTTTTAATAATGGACTACTTCGCCAATTCCATATACAAATGTTTTTTGATAATTTAATACCCATTTTTTATTTTGTCTTCTCTATTTTATTTGTTTTTCAATTTTACTATGTCATTTACGTTGTATTACGGACTCTTATTGTTTTACGGTTTCTTATTGTTTTCTTCTTCCTTGTTTTCTTCTTCCTTGTTTTCTTCTTCTTTGACCCTTTATTTGATGCTTCCTTATACGCCATATATTTCTTTAATACAAATAAATGCCATAATTTTGTTGTTTCGAGTGCTTTATCTAGTTCCTCCGTTTTTCCACCACCACCCATTCCTTGGGGATTTTCTTCATGTATAGAACTATTATCATCACCTTCTACAGGATAAAAATAAGTTACCAACGCTATATAAATATCATGTTCTATTTTTTTTCCGAATTTGTCATAATGGGCATCATAACTTTGATCTAATATTCGTTTGACGTTGTTGCCAAATATATCACTATCAAAAATTTCATATGGGAATGGATAATCCTCTTCTGTGTGAATTTCTTGGGCTGAAGCATGATCTTCATCCATATATAGTCTCAAGAAACTTAACATTTCCTTCAATTGTATTTGGTGTTCGCTAATGCGCGATAATAAAATTTTCTGCAATTTCTTTACACATTTATCCAAATCTTCTTTCGTGAATATTTCTTCTTCCATCTGTGGATTTGAACGAGGTATAGCAAAAAAATTATTCGAAGATGATGAAGACATTATATATATATATACTAATACTTTAAAATAATAAATATATATTCATATATAATACCAATGAGACCGTCAAACGCATATATTTATCCTGTTTTACAAAGACATATCTCTAGACGCTCTGCTTCTAAAGATAACGAACATAATAATGATGATGCCGTTAAACATATTTCTTGTCGTCATCTTTGGGAACAGTATTATAAATGTATTAAACACGAGAGTCAGATTTCTACTTCTTGTAAAGAACTGCATGATAAAATTATTATTAAATACGAATGTCCTATATGGCAACCTTAATTATTTAGTAATTATTACTTTTTACGCGTATCTATTTCTTTTAATATCTTATAAAATTCCGTCTCTATGCACGGAATCTTATATTTTTGAGCTATATATACTCCACTAAAAAAACCTACCATTAAATTCGCCAGTTTTATCATTATACTATTACTGGTTATAATTTTTGTTATTTTATCTATTATACTATCAAATATAAATGTTTAAAACCCTCACAATGAATATGTTATATGGCACTTTCAATGGTATTACTACTACTCTTTTTGCTTGTTCTTTTGCTGTTTTAATTGAGCGTAAGACACTTGAAATGATGGGTCATCGTCAATCTAATTCTGGTTCATCTTCTTCACGTGGAAGTATTGAAAAAATATTTAATTAAGCTCTATCTTTTGTTTGATTTTTTTTTCTTATGAAAACCCTCATAAACATCAATTTTTATAAAAAATCTAAAAAAAAAAATTATTTGCTTATCTCTTTATAAAATTGAACTTCTTATTTATTTATTAATCTTCATAATAACCTACAGTCGTTATTATGAATGATACCATTATTCTCTGCGAAGTTGAATTATGGCACGATGTATACGAGACTACTATGGGAGATGGATATTATCCTACTGCAACTGTGTCCAGCGATCTAGAGAGTTGTCTTGTTTTATTTGTATTGGATAATTATGATTGGCGTCAATTTCCTGACTCTGCATACGCAATCACCACTCTAACACACGCTTCTTATAATAGTATACTTGCTACGCTTAATAAAAAAGCGGATGTAAATGCTGTTAGAATTCTAAATAAATATGGCTCTAGTATCAGGACATTTTAGTTAATAATATTGACTACTCCGCTTCTCGCTTTCTGGGTACATATCATACATCATCTTTTTATATTTTTCTAATTCGTCATCGTGATAATTTATTCGTTCGCGTAATTCTTCATAATCATATAGCAGTGGTAACTCTGTGTAAGACTTATAACCATTTTCATGATAATGTGATATGTATTCTTCATCTATAAACCATCGACTATAATCATCGCGTATGAAGAGATCGTCTTCCAAGTTATTATTTATATTCGCACTAAAATAATAATCGTAAATTTCTTCGTAAGTATATTCACCAGTATCATATGTATGTATTTCGTATCCTTTCATTTCCTTATTTCTATATAAGTGCGAGTAACAATAATATGCCAGTGCCTCGTCTGATTCTTTATCTTCTATTGGGTTTCCCGCATTTTCTTCGGAGACTTTCAGTAAGTTCTTCATATACTCCGATTCGACCTCCACTTCATATAATATTTTTCGTAACGTTGTGAATGCGACATGCATTGTATATATTGTCTTTACGATCAATTCTTTGGTTTCTCTATTATAATTCTTCGATTCTTCGGTATATGTTTTTCCTATCAGGTCTGACATCATTTCCAATGTCTTTTTATAACACACCAGAATATACCTCGGCATTTGATTAGGATTCATGTCTTTATATATATTGTATAAATCATCGCTGGTTAATGTGTATATCTGTATTATATGGTTCAGATTTTTCATTGATTTCGAACAAGGGTTTCTCGAGTTTCTATCTATTAATATTTTCAATCTAGTTGTATAGCTCTTTACGGATTTCGGTCTTTCATCTTTTATAATGGTTCCGCTTCTAAGTTTCATAATTATTTTCGTGGGTTTTATTATTTTTATTTTTATTTTTTTGTTTTCAATTTTATTAATATCACATCATATATTAAAACACTTATGCAACTTTATTTACTTTCTGGATATATGGGCGTCTTCTTTTTTTCTATTATGCAAATACCACAAATTATTAAAATGATAAAACGTAAATCTGTTTGCGATATTAGTGTTTTCCTTTTTGTTTTTATACTTTCGGCTAACATATGTATGCTCTATTATGCCATTCATATAAAATCCACTCCTGTTATTCTTAATAATATTGTACAAGCACTCGGTGCAAGCATTGTTATATTTTTATATTTTTTATATAGGTAGTATTGGTAATCCAGTGATTTTTCTTTATAAACTAATAATCATAATAAAGTTATTTGTGTTATTATGATTATTATGTTTGCTACGTTTGACGATACAGCATTTCCACTTGTTCGGATTCGTTTGGGTTCCATTAAAGACGACGATGATTTCTTTATTTTTTTGAAACAGTGTGATAGTTATGATATAAAATATGAGAACTATACATTTGTTTTTGATGCCACCAATGTTGGTTATATTTCTGTTAAATATGCGTATAAAATAAAGGATTTTATACGTGAACGAAAAGCATGTCGTAATAATAAATATCTGGAACGAAGTATCGTTATTGCATCCACATGGTATATTAGGGGATTGTTACGCCTCATATTCTCCATGGAGACACCTACTGCACCCGTTTATATGATTGATGATAAAATGAATGTTCAAAATTTATTAGAGAACCTGTGTCTAGATTATCGCGATTTTACATCAAATGTTGTTTGTTTTTTACCTGCGTGATTTAAACCGTTGAATATTTTTCGGTTTACACCACCATGTACGGATTGTCTTCGTCCTCCTGAATATATAGAGAACATAAATCGATGTTATTCTCTATATGAACTATGGGTTGTTCTTCCCATTCTGTATATTTTATCGCCTTTGTTGTCGGACGCTCTAGACATAAGAGTTGATGAAGTGCTTTCATTCGGCGCTCCAGTGGGAACAGATTCTTCTCTAACTTACGTGATATTTGTTTCCATCGCCATTCGAACTGGAGAGTTGCGTTCCAATCTGGGAAACCCGATACATGACAAACACGCTTCCACGTCTTCCCCTTTTTCACCTTTGATGTTGTTGCGTGAGCTCCGCCTTTTATTTCGCCGTTATGCTGTCTGAGTCTTCGGTTTAGATCCACCGTCGCTCCTACATATGTTGCATTATCTGAACACATTAATAAATATACATACATCGTTATTCTGTTATTCTGTTTTTGTTTTTAGATTCTTTCTTGGAGAACCTTGATTATAAAAATTGATATTTATGAGGGTTTTTATGAATTATTATAAAACTATTCATTATGACTAATCTCCCCTATATGCGCGAGGCGACTACGAACTTATCTCTAATTAATGGACCTACTCTTGTTGGATGTGTATACTGTTGCTCTACCTATATAGCAGACGAAACTGCTTTCAATGCTTGCTTTGATAATGGAGTTTGTGAAACACTTATATGTAAACGATGCGATGTCGATGCTGTTATACCCATCGTTGCCGGTTCACAACTGTTCGAACTGACAAATGACGACACCATTCGGCAATTGGTCGCTTGGAGGAAATTGGGATTTGGTTTTTAGATTTGGATGAGAACTTGGATGAGAACTTGGATGAGAACTTGGATGAGAAACTTGGATGAGAAACTTGGATGAGAAACTTGGATGAGAAACTTGGATGAGAAACTTGGATGAGAAACTTGGATGAGAACTTGGATGAGAAACTTGGATGAGGGGGTTATCGTGTCCCCGACAAGTGGGTGACGTCACGAGGTTGAAGTTGAAGTGTGACGTCATTTGTTGGATGAGAAG
>Ga0181387_1000006_pt1 | contig 43195 bp, 43 predicted proteins | sample 10SPOviralmetaG_FD_130119 | JGI IMG/M metagenome (GOLD analysis project Ga0181387, IMG submission 130119) | Marine viral communities from the oligotrophic San Pedro Time Series (SPOT) site, San Pedro Channel, CA, USA - 10 SPOT_SRF_2010-04-27 | ecosystem: Environmental > Aquatic > Marine > Strait...
TGGTGGTGGTGTTGGTGGTGGTGCTGGTGCTGGTGTTGGTGCTGGTGCTGGTGCTGGTGCTGGTGCTGGTGCTGGTGCTGGTGCTGGTGGTTTTGGTGGTAGTAGTGCCGGCGCCGCCTTCTCCTTCTCCTTCTCCTTCTCCTTCTCCTTCTCCTTCTCCTTCTCCTTCTCCTTCTCCTTCTCCTTCTCCTTCTCCTCCTCCGCCTTCGCCTTCAACTCCTCCGCCTTCGCCTTCAACTCCTCCGCCTTTTCAATCTTTTTCTCCGCAAAAGATAATTCGGTTTTATAATCTTCAAGTCCGCGTTTTAGTTCGTCCCTATCTTTCGCTTTACCTTCATAATTATTTAAAAACTCGTCGAAATATAATAAATCTTTTTTAGCCAATTCTAGATACCTTTTAAGTTGAGGTATATATTTATCACTAACTTTCAAAATCTTGTCAAAATTTTTGTCTTTTTCTAATTTATCAAATGCTTCCCTCTTCTTTTTCCATTCTGCTTCTTTTTTCTTAAAACTGGTCCACTTTGTCCGGAATGCCTCCTTCTCCGCCTTCTTCGCCGCCTTCTTCGCCGCCTCCTTCCTCTCCTTCGCCTCCTCTGCAGCAGCACGCTGAGCATCCTTCCTCGCCTCCTTCTTCCTCTTTTCCTCCTCCTCCTTCTTCCTCTTCGCCTCCGCCTCCTCCGCCGCCACTCTCTGCTTCTCCTTCGCCTCCTCCTCCTTCTTCCTCTTCGCCTCCGCCTCCTCCGCCGCCACCCTCTCCGCCTCTACCTTCGCCCTCTCCTCCGCCTTTTCTATCGCTTCCAGAGCTCTCTCTCGTTTTTTGTTCGGATCAATACCCTGCTTTTTCATAAGGTCATTCATAACTTGGCGCTCGAGCTTGGGGTCCTCCTCTCCCCTCCGACTAGGTCGTTTTTCTTTTTTAGTTAACGAAGATTTTGCTGTGTTATACTTAGTAATGTCTTGGATGTTTTGAGGATCTTCATAGGCATCCAAGTCATCATCCGAGCTATCATCCAAGTCAAATTTACCTGTTGTTGCGTTTTTTCTACCAATCCCTGGTGTCACCCCCCCCACAACTTTTTTCTTACCACCACCTTTCTTCTGTGCTTTGCGAGTTTTAATCCGAATATTTTTCTTTCTTTTTTTGGTAGATTTTGAAGTAGCCATTATATTATATATACTATAATATAATCTCATATATTTTCGAAGACAATAACTAAATGTATTAATTAAACTTAACAACGATTTCAACATTCTCTTTCTTAATACATTTACAAGCGGAAACTGAAAGTTCTTCTCGCTTTTTACGTGTTTTTCCATTATCCGAACCGTCTAAAGACATTTTACGCTTTGATGTGCTATTCCGCGAATTCATATCCTTCTCGATTGCGTTATAATTTTTTTCAATATAATCAACAATTTTATTTTCCAAAGCCCATTTAAAAAAATTGAGTTGTCCGATCGTAGTTTCCATGCATTTAGTGTCATCATATGGAATACTAATGCGTTCCCAGCGACAAAAAGGATCAAATCGTTTTTTACTATAGGCTTTCAATTTCAATTTATAATCATTATAAACCTTAAATCGCCTCATTTCGCCCATAGGATTTTTCAAATCATAAACGGTGAAATGCTTTTTCGCATAATTGGTAACAAACCAGTCGACAATACGTAATGAAATATTTGATTCACCATTGATAATAGAAGACATTCTAGTAAGTAATGTCTTATCAGTATAAAAACGAAGGAGATTATTCATTAATACTTCATTTTGTGTGGAATATCGTGCAGTAGACATAGTATTAGTAACTAAATGAAGGTTTTTATATTAATTTTTATCGTGTTTATTTTTATTATGAAAATCAGTAGAAACTAACCCATAATGTGCCATTATTTCGCGCTCATATTCATTGCACTCTTTATATTTTGTATTAACCTGTAATTTACCTATAACAGACATTCTCTGACTAGGAGATGCGTCTTTAAAATTAGACGTTGGGGACGTGCCACACATTGACTTGATCCGTGCCTTAGTATCCGGGGAATTCGAATTATATTCTTCAGACAGTGTGCGATCATTTACAGTTCGATATAAATTTAATTGGTTACTACTATCGTCACGACATATGATATCTTTCGGTTCAGACATAATATAATGGTTTATAATAAAAATAATGATGTTTTGTTTTTATTCAATTTTACAATAATATAGTTTTATAATATTATTGTAATTAGTTAAACGCTTAGTTAGAGTAAGCAACGCCAGCCATGCCACTCATGACACGAAGGACGTTGTAGTTAACAGCGTAGACACGGACCTTGGCGGTGGAGGTTCCAGATACGGTTCCGGAGGAAAGGACAAGCTGAAGGACAGCGTTATCGATTCTGGAGAAGTTGCAGGTTCCGGAAGGCTGGTGCTCCTCGGGGCGAAGGGCGAAGGAGTAGACGTTGATGCCAGTGTCGGGAGCACGGGTGTGGTGCTGGAAAGGCTGGACAACATCGAAGTAAGATCCCTCGCGCTCGGAGAAGCGGTCCTGTCCGTTAAGCTGAAGCTTGGCGGTGACGACAGGGTTCTCTCCCCAGCAGTGCATGTCAAGGGCAGTCTCGGCAAGGACGAAGGTTCCGGCATCGGAGAGGCCAGATTGTCCACCAGGGTTGGCGGAGAGACCGTCAGCATCACCGAAAGTTCCATCAGTGCTAACGAAGGCAGTGGTCTCATCAGCACCGAAGGCACGAACGGCGTTGGGGAGAGCATCTACGGCATCGGTGTAATTGAAAGGCTGGGCACCGAGGGTCTTGAAAAGAGTTGTCCCCTCAACTAAGGAGTTGCAGTAATCAACGTTGGCGTCACTCTGGACGACCCAGACAAGCTCCTTGCAGGGGTGGTTGAAGTTGAGCTTGATCTTGTTGGAAGAAGATCCAACAGACTCATCTCCAGTGAACTGAAGCTGCTCGAAGAGGTACTCGTGGGGGTTCTGTGCCATCTTTCTGCGCTCGTCGGTGTCGAGGAAGATGTAATCGACGTAGAGAGAGGCAGCAACAAGGGACTGTTGGTATGCCTTGGCAACAGAAGAAGCAGAACCGCCGCCGAGGTCAGAGACAGCCCAGAGGCACTCGCCAATGGGTCTAAGATCGAGGTTGATCTTGACCTCGTGGTATTGGAGGGCAATAAGAGGAAGGGCAAGTCCGGGGTTGCGGCAGAACCAGAACTGAAGAGGAACGTAGAGAGTGGTCTCAGGAAGCGCGTTTCTGGGGGCGCATACCTGGGATACACCGCCGGCGGCGGCGCAAGGTCCGTTTACGTCAGCGTAGGTGTGCTCGGTGATGTAAGTGAGCTGAGTGGTGTTTCCGACCATCTTGTCGTATCCACGCTGTTGCTCGGAGGAAAGGGTCATCTGGTTCCAGATGTGCATCCAGTCACCATATTGGCGATCTATGCGCTGGCCTCCAATCTCAACCTCAACCTGAGAGACAAGCTGCTCTCCAATAGAGTCTAACCAACGAGCGTAGACGTTACCGCCGCCACTGTCGTTGCCCATAGATTGGTTGATCTCGGGGAGAGTAACCTGAAGGTAGGTTCTGTAGGCAAGATCTCCGTTTCTGGAGATAGTGCATGTAACACGGCGACCGAAGTCAGCCTGGCCAGAGAAAGTCTGCTCAATAGACTCCATGGCGAAGTTAGTGTGGCGTCTGTAAGAGACCTTCCAGAAAGTGATCTCAGGAGTTCCCGTAAGGAAAACATCCTGGGCACCGTAAGCGACAAGTTGCATCAAAGCTCCTCCCATTTTACTAGTATATTATAGAAAAAGAAAATAATTTCAGAAAAATACAATTAATTCATTAAAATAATAAATATTTTAATGAAAAATCAATGGAAATATCACCAAAAATGCGAATACCCCTAAATAATAAATGCTTATGATTTATATACATATATGCTATGTTTTTATATAAAAAATAGGTGATGTATGTTATAGAGCGTTTACAGTACCAAATTCTTCTCTATAAAATTTTCTAAATATTCAGGGTGAAATATTTGTTTTTTTCCTTCATGCTTTTTTGAAAAAACAAAGGAATCATTCTGTTTTTTTACACTCCATCCATCCTGAATAGCATTATATATGAAATTCATTTTAACCAGTAATTTACGATCCATCTGTATGATATTATTAGAAGCAGGTACATCCATAGTATTGGGTCTATATTACAAATTCAATTAAAATATACAATTTTACCTTATTATTAATTAAATAGTCCAAATATTATTTAGATATTACGTGCGTTTCTATATAAAATGAATAATAAAAATGCTCCTGTAAAAGTAATGCATACATTAGATATGAAACATAGTTATTTATTAAGCGAGTTCAAGAAAGAAGAAGAAGAAATAATACCCGAATTATTATCACAAAAAAACGATTTGAAAAAACGTTTAAAATCATTGGGTAATAAACAAATTGACGAACGTTTAAAAATTAAAGACGAATTATCGGAAATTGAAACAAAAGTAAAGATTCTAAAAAAGAAGCAAAAACAATATTATTTAAATAATTCCAAACATATTTTTGAATATTTTGAAGATAAGCAAACAATTTCAACGGGTTCTAGTAAAAAGAATAATCGTAATGTATTGAATAATTTTTTTAAAATAAAAGATGTCTCAAATAATGATGAAACCAAGACAAGAAGTAATAATATTGCCAAATATTGGAAGAATGTTAATAATGAAATAACTAATATTAATGACTATGTTGTTCCTACCGACGTCTGCCATTTTTGTCATAATGGCGAATTTATACCTAGAGATGAAGAGGGTATCATGATTTGTAATAATAGTGAGTGTGGGAAATTTGTTCATTATGTATTTGACGGATCGAAACCATCAAACAAAGAACCACCAAGTGAACCATCATATACTGCCTATATTAGACTGAACCATTTCAAAGAGATTCTTTCTCAATTTCAGGCAAAGGAGACTACACAAATTCCAGAAAAAGTAATTGAAGACATTCGTAATCGTATTAAAAAAGAGCGCATTAAAGACATTCATAAAGAATTGAATTATGATAAAATGCGGGAAATATTAAGAAAACTTGGTTATAATAAGTATTTCGAACATATTCAGTTTATAAATTCCAAATTTGGAATAAGACCTCCCATTATGAACGAACATTTGCACGAAACCCTATGTTTTTTATTTATTGAGATTCAAAAACCATGGGCAGTTCATTGTCCACCGAGTCGCACTAATTTTTTTAACTATACTTATACACTATATCAATTATGTGTTCTCTTGGATCAGACGCAATATCTTCCGTATATACCTCTAATGAAAGATAGAGAAAAACAACTTGAACAGGATCAAATATGGTGTAAGGTTTGTAATGACCTTGATTGGGAATATCATCCTACTGTTTAAAAAGGCATAAAATTTTAATACTGATTAAAATTTTATATTGCTATGTATTAATTTAGAGTCCACGGGGGAAACCAACAAGATTGGCGCCGATACCGAAACCAGCACCACCACGAGCAGAAGACGCCATAGAAGGAACAAATACGTCGAGTACGGAGAATGTAGCAGCAGCAGTGAGGGCAATTATAACAACCTCCTCTACGTTAAGAGATTTCTTGGGGATAGCGTAGGCAGCAATGGCAACCATGATACCCTCGACAATGTACTTGATGGCTCTCTTGACAAGTTCGCTAAAATCAAATCCAGGCATTATATATTATAAGTAAATAAAAAAAAATATACTTATTCTCTAAAATATACTTAAAAAGTAAAACGACTAAACTATATATGTCTGGTTTCGAGAGAAAAGTTTTAGACGACGGAAAACCGAATCCGAAGTACATTGACCTTTGCGACGAAGATCCTGCTATTTCAGGACAGAAATTCGCTTGTATCTCTTTTGTTTCACCTGAAAAAATTCTGAAGCAACGTGAACTCTTTATTTTTGAAAAATTCATATCCGAATGGGATTTTACTAAATCTATGACAAAGATGAGTGATTTCGTTAATTTCGCTGCCTATAAATATAACCTAAAGGTTGATGATATAATGAAAGATTTCCAAGAATTTGTAAAGGAGGAACACGCATCTTTGAGAGATGCGTCTCTTGAAGAAGATTGGAAGACTTTTATGGATAAGCATGAATCGGATTTGAACGAGGAATTTAATAGGAAGCACGAGTTCCAGACTTCGGTTAGAGGTTTGAAATTGCGCGGTGTATTCAATACACAAGAGGAGGCAGAATTAAGATGCAAGAAGATCCGCGACTTTGACCCTAACCACGACATCTTTGTTGGACCAGTTGGTATGTGGATTCCTTGGGATCCAGATGCTTATAAGACCGGACGCATTGAGTTTATGGAGGAAGAGTTGAACCAGTTACATAATGATAAGGCTGTAAATGAGTCAAGAGCAAAGGAGGAATTCGATAAACGCGTTAAAGATGCTAAACGATCAGCAATTGAAGAGAATATCAAGAAAGCAAATGAGAGTGGTAATGTATTAACACAGAGTTTGAATGAGGAAGGGGATTTGGTAGGCGTTAAGGATACTGTTGACTTTGATAGTCGGGACGCCTCTGATCCAACGAGTGTAAATGTTCGTAATGAACTTGTTCGTGATAATATCAATAAAAAAGATTGAAAATATAAATTATAACGTATTTAATACATTATAATTCACTGACGCACAAATATATCTCTATTGATTTTTTCTGGTTGATTTCCCCCCCCTCGATGACTTCCTCCCCCTCGATGACTTCCTCCCCCTCGATGACTTCCTCCCCATTTGTCTCCTTCTCAATGACTTCCCCCTCGATGACTTCCTCTTTACCGTTTTTCTCTCTCTGTAATCGTAACCACCAAATATTTTTGACAACATTTAAATACTATAATATAATTGTATATTTTTTTACCAATTCGTTTTTTTTACTATTATATTACCACCCTTTTTATTTTTACTTTTGTTTGGATCATATGCCTCATCTTCGTCATCAGAATTCATTCCTTGTGAAAGATCCCAAAACTCCTTGGATCCCAGTTTAAATTTCGGATGGTTCTCCGCTTTATACCAGAAAATTTGATCAGTCAGTTTATTCGATTTCGCATTATTATTAATAACTAAACATTCGAAATTCTCGGTACAATTATCCATTACAGAACAGAATGATTCTAATGTTGGAAACATACTTGCATAATTTTCCCATATACGCTTACGATTGGTTAAATATGGTTCTCTCAATATGAATACATAATCTATATTTGTTCTTAAATTTGGGGGAATACCCAAAGGATACTGCATAGTAATAATCAGCATGACTTTCCAATGACGTCCATTCATAAATAATAAACGCATCATTTTATCACGTGTCCATGATTGATCATATAGACAATCGTCCATGATTACAAATGCTCTTGGATCTATCGTTGTTTTATTATATGTCTCCATTTCTCTTTTCACTTGCTTTAAAACCGTCTTTTGACGTCTTAAAATATTTTCAATTAAGGCTGTATTATATTCATCATGTATAAATAAACGAGGCACATGGTTTTTATAAAATCCATTTCCTGCTTCTGTACCTGATATAACTGTTCCAATTGGTATATCCTGATGATAAAATAATAAATCTCTTACCAAAAATGACTTACCTGTATCACGGCGACCAATTAATACTACAACTGGACCTTTATTTTCATTTGGTTTGAATGTAATATCGCGCATGTTAAATTTTCTCAATTCTAAAGTCATAGATGATATATTTTAGAAATATAAATATATTTAATACTATAAACGAAATAAAACGTTCATTTAATATTTATTTAATATTTATTTTAGTTATATGTCCGGATTTGATATTAATAAGAAGACCGATTTCATCGCATATAGAAAAGTTCCAGAAATTCAGTCGGATATTTTAAGAGAAGATTTCGTGGGAACAAATGAAGATATATCGAATAATTATAACCCCTTTCAGGTTAGAGAAATTCAAAACTACCAACCAATTCATTCCTTGTTTTTTAATATGAATGAAACAAACTATAATACTTTCCAATTAAATCATGCTTATCATTTTAAGGATTTTAAAACGGTAGTTAATCCGTCTGGTGATACTATTCAAAGGGAAACATTTATCAAATATTCGCCTTTGATTGATCCTATTCGATATTTGATAGGTAAATTTAAGAAAGAACCGAACTCTATGCTTCAATTACCTAAACTAAATGATACAACATCTAAATATACCAAAGTAGATAATGCTTCTTATATTGACGGGTTCTTCTCGTTTTTATGCAGTCACACTCTGCATAAACATCATTTTATTAATTCAATTGACTATCATGGTTCATTTTTGACAATCCAAGATAAGTTCAAATTCAATATTACTGATGATTATGAATATTTAAACGATTCCAAATATTTTATCAACAATATCAATAAACTTTATAATATTGCAGAGACTCACATTCACGATTTCACTTCATTTGATACAAGGTGCAAAAGAATAAAACTTGAATTTACAGATAATGAAATTACAGATTTTGTTACAGATGATTTGGTTCAAACATTTGATATATCAAATGATGTTGTTCAAATTGATTCTACTATTGAAGAGGTGTATGTAAAAAACGATAGTGACAATGAGGATAGTAGTGACAGTGATAATAACAGTGATAATAACAGTGATAATAACAGTGATAATAACAGTGATAATAACAGTGATAATAACAGTGATAATAACAGTGATACTAACAGTGATAATGATAGTGATAATAACAGTGATAAAGAGTGTGATACTGACAACGATAGTGATAATGATAGTGACGATTGGGAAACAGATAGCGACGAAGAAGGCGAAATGTATGCCTACATTAATAATTTCCCCGTTCAGATGATTTGTCTCGAAAAATGCGAAGGAACGATTGATGATCTTTTTGAAAAATGCTTAGTTGACGAAGATAATGGTTGTTCGGCATTAATGCAGGTTATATTATCACTATTTACCTATCAAAAGATGTTTCATTTTACACATAATGATCTGCATACAAATAATATTATGTATTCGGTTACAGAAAAAAAATTCTTATATTATAAAGTAAATGGTGTTTATTATAAAGTTCCCACGTATGGAAAAATATTTAAATTAATTGATTTCGGGAGAAGTATCTATAAATTTAAAGGTCAATTATTCTGCAGTGATAGTTTTTATCCAGGAGGAGACGCTGCTACACAATACAATTTCGGTCCATTTTATAATAAAAAACGCCCGAAATTAGAACCTAATTATAGTTTTGATTTATGTAGATTAGGTACATCTATATACGATTTTATAATTGATGATGAACCGGTTAGTGAAATGGATGATTTACAAAAGACTATATATAGATGGTGTCTAGATGATAAGGCAAAGAATATATTATATAAGAAGAACGGTGAAGAACGATTTCCTGAATTTAAACTCTATAAAATGATTGCTCGCACCGTTCATGAACATACGCCAGAGAACCAATTAGAATATCCTTTCTTCTGTAAATATAAAATGGAAATGCTTGATGATAATAACGCAGATATTATAGATATTGACGCGATGCCCACTTATACAGATTAACTCAAAGGATAATTTGTAACAATTCCGTCAACTTTATATTTAATCATGTGTTTGAAAATAAAGTCATTTTTACAAGTATAAGTGAAAATCAATATATTATTTTTATGAAAATAATTTATTGTTTCGTTGTTGAGTGCATTATAATGAATACATATGAAATCTAAATTTTTTATTATCATATCATAAATATCAAACGTAAAATTATTTTCACTTGTAAAACCTAATTTCAGTGGTAAATCACTTTTTTTTATAATATCAACAAAATGGCGATTAAACCCACTTATGTATATACGTTTCAATTCGTCATTATTATATTTCTTTTTTAATAAAGGAAGAAGAACTGATATAATATCATCTTGCCCTTTCAAATCAAAGAAGAGTTTTATTTCATTTATATCAATTGTTAATAGCATTTCATTTAATGAAATTACCCCTTTCGTTTTCAATTCTTTCTCGGTTAGTAATGACACGTATTCTCCATCAATATCTATATCGTGATATATAACGATTGTTCCCTCTCTGCTTAATTGAACATCAAATTCTAACATGTCAAAATTATGCGCGACAGCATGTTTAAACGATTCTATATTATTATCGCCATATATATGAGAATATCCTCTATGAGCTATTTGTAACATATACATTTATGCTAGAAATGTATATATTTTTTCTTAAAAACCAGGTTCATCTACAAACGCCTGAGTTCCAGGAGCACCGACATACTCACCTCCCCCCAATATTTCAGCAACTGGACCAGACATATGGAAAAATAAAAATAAAATAATAAATGTACACGCTGTAACGATCAAAGTGTCGCGAACAGTGTTTTTTAATGGTTCTTGTTTCTTATTAATGTATTTGGACTCTACCATCTTTGTTATAAAGTAAAATATACCAATTAGAACCGTAAGCAACAGAGGTTTTTCCATTATAATATATCTTGAAATATTTTAAAAGATATATTAACGCAGATTAAGTCAATATTTCAACTACATCATTTAAAGGCACTGCTTCATTTGAACCAGATGTTTTTTTATCTATTTCCATGATATCCATTTCACCTAAATCTATGCTGTCTGTATGTATTTTGATCTTATCATCTAGATCATCTTCTTCCTCTTCAAGTTTACGCTGGATAGCACGTTCTGAACTAATTTCCTCTAAACGCTCTATTGTTTTTGGTGCATTTACATCAGTTACCTTTCCGGTATCGCTATCTAGTACACTATCGTAATCATTAAATGTTAATTTTGTTACGATTGGTTCGTCATTTTTATTCTGAATAGTAGGAACTTGGGGAGGGGGTTCTTCGTCTTCAAGAATTGATTCTTCTTTCTTCTCATCATCCTTCTTCTCATCATCCTTCTTCTCGTCATCCTTCTTCTCGTCATCCTTCTTCTCGTCGTCATCCTCTTTAACGTCCTCTACAATTACTTCCTCTTCCTGTTCAACACCCTCGTCCATATATGCTTTGATAATTTCCTCAGTTGGAATACTTTCACGAATTGTTTTAATAATACATTCCTGAACAATACACTCTAATTCACGATTATTTTTCTGGATAGTCAATGCTGATATGTTACGTTCAAATAAATACACATTCTTATAACACGCACGAGCTACATGAATATATAACTTATGTAAGAATGTATCGATATTGGGTATAGATACGTCTATCTTCTTCTGTTTATTACCAACGCGTATGCAAGTGAGGATCTTCATTTGAATAATATGCACACAGGTTATTAAATCTTCTAAATAGTTACAACCACTTCGCTCGATTATGCGCTTACGTTCCTCTTCAACAGTTACAGCATTCCATTTGGGAATGGCAGATAACATATTTTGAAACGACATCAGGTATTTTCCCATTTCTTCTGTCTCTAAACATACCTTCCATGATTCATTAAATATTGACTGAATTCCTTCTATAACAAGAGGTGTAAAAATAGATACCAATCTGCCACACCATTCATTTCTCGACTCGTTTAAATTGGATACTTCAAAATCGTCCATTATATCTAATCCTTGTATTTTTTTAAATTTATATAAACGTAAAAGTTATTTATATAAATTTAATTTTATGTATGTCTTCTATATTACGATTAAAAGTATAGTTCAGTATGCTAAATAATAATAATTTCTCTGACCTTAGTTCGGATTTTATTTTTAAGTAATAAATTTCAATAAATGTTCGCCTCTCTTCTGGAATTGTATTATCTATTTTTAAAGCATTCACTATATCAGAACAGGAATAACCATTATTATAGATATTATTACAAAAATTCACAATTTGACTATTCGTTAATAATTTATCCTTTATGTCCCCTTTTATTTGCTCCATCGTTTCGTGAATAAATTGCTTTTTTGTCATGTTTAATAAATCCATATTCGCAATTCGGTTTAATGATAATTGGTGTAGATTTATAAATTCGTTATTATTATAACATTCTGGAACGTATATTTCACAAAAACGAGATAAAATGGGGTTTAATAATTTATGTTTGTTCTCCACAATCATAAAGAAGCGTGTAGTATATGAAAATAATTCTATACAACGTCTAAGTGCAGATTGGGCATCATTTGTCAAATAATCCGCATTTAATAGTATAATTGTTTTAAAATTTATATGTATTGTTGTCTCTAAATTCGCCTTGGCAAAAAATTTTAAGTCTTCTCTTATAAACTTAATACCTTTTCCGTGAGAACAATTTACGAACATGACATTATTTTTTATTATTTTCCGATCATTATTATATATTTTATCTATAAAATCACTCACTAGTTGCTTTTTGCCTGTTCCGGAAGCACCGTGGAATATTATATTCGGTATCTGATTATTTTCATAATATCCATTCAATTGATTATATATTTCGCTGTGGATATCTAATGATATTGTATGACTCATTATTAATAATTCAAAGTAGATTTTATATGTATATTATTATATTAATTAAAATAATGCCTTTATAGTATATATACAATAATATATGCATTTTAAAGTTATATGTGTGTTTTTGAATCTCTCTTTATTAACATTTTCATTACACTTTTCACATCCATTTCAAACAATAACTAGAGAACAGTCTCAGAAAATTATGTCTACTTGGACTAAAAAGGGTAAAGATTATAAACTACCTCTTTTTTGGTTATCTAATATGCATATGGCAAATTATATTTTAAACGATACAAACAATAGCACTATGGGGTTATTATGGAAACGGAAATATTTATATAATGGCTCTATGTACGATTTCAATCCTTATATGGTATTGATTGATGTTTGTACAAACACTTCTAATATTGAAGTTATGGGTATAATTGAAAATCCCGATAATCAAAAACATAATAATTCTTGTATATGGTTGTCTCAAGATCTACAAGAATTTGCGTCCCAACGTAACGATACAATAGTAATTGATAAATTAAATTCGCCACATAATAAACGCTGGTATATGCTATTAAATTATGACGCTTATTTTAAAAAAATTGATGATTATGTTTTCAATATTACAAGTATTAAAAACCCACACAATTTACCTTAATAATATAAAGAATGTCTATGTTCTCCTTCTCTACTCAATTTCGTAAGTCAGAAACTATATACCAGAGATATATAAATTATAAACGCTTCGTAATATGGAAAGACATTGATGCTGATATAAAATTTATAACACGTAACTTATTAAATAGTGGTCTGGAAGATGTCGTGTCTCTCGATGCAAAGTGGAGAACATATATATCACATAATAATAATAATAATAATAATAATAATAATTTGAATGACCACTACCTGTCCTTTGTAGTTCAATTGATTAAAACCTATCATAGTGTTCAGGACCGGTTTATAATTGACGAGGATATTGAAAATATTTAATTTAGTATAAAATTTTATATATATCATTTTTATATGAGCTCAACGACCAATACTTTGAGAACATATCATGATAACACCCCACAGTTTCATTTTTATGAATCAATGCATAAAAATCAAACACACGATTATGTGAAAGGTAAATTACAACAATATAAAAATACGTATAACCAGTCTTTTTTTATGAGTGAGGTTCTCTCGCAAATGGATAATTTTATAGATCCCAGTGACCCCGATATAGACGAACCAAATTCATTTCATGCTTATCAAACAGCAGAATCTATCCGTAAAAGAGAACCTGAGAATAAAGCACTACAAATATGTGGATTAATTCACGATTTGGGTAAGATACTGTTTAAATTCGGTGAACCTCCTTGGGCAGTTGTAGGAGATACCTATGCGGTTGGTTGTAAATTCCCACAAACTATTGTATATTATAAAACAATGTTGGAGAACCCAGATATAAATAATCCCGTTTTTTCATCAAAATTAGGAATTTATAAAGAACATTGTGGTATTCAAAATCTTATAATAACTGCTGGACATGATGAATATTTATATAATGTATTACAGCGTAATGATGACAAACATACATTTCCTAAAAAATACCAAGACATTATACGTTTCCACTCTTTCTACCCATGGCATACGGGCGGTTCATATCGCGAATTCATGAAACCAGATGATTATAAGTTACTAGAAAATGTATTAGATTTCAATAAATACGACCTGTATTCAAAAGCAGATGATGATTTTGTAGTTACGGATGATATTATAACCTATTATAATGACTTGATAACTGATTTTTTTCCCGTACCACTTTCATGGTAATTTCTTATATAATATACATATTCGTATAATATATAATTCGTTTATAATACAATCCTCTTCTCGTGTCCTACGCGCAGAGTCGCCTTAAGCATAATCTCATAACCAGCCTTCTGAATATTCTTACAGAATGCGACGTCCTCGCTCATAATATCATGAAGCACGACGCCATTTTCACCTTCAATCGTAGTAGCATCGGCATCAAAGAAAGGATACTTCATTGCGTCCAGTACCTCCTTACGCATACCAAAGAAACCCATGCCGGCATAGGAAACCTTCTTGAAGTTCTCGCCCTCATTCTCCTTTTTCCAAGCTTCAAGTGCCTCAACACCCATAAATTCAAAAGAACCATTCTTTTTAAAGAATTCGGTATCCCACTTCTCTACTACCGGATAATGTGTGAGATTTGACATTCTATAACATCCAGCTACAACTGGATGCGTATCAAGAGAATCTAGAAGGTCAATTACATGCGCAGGTGAAAATACCTGATCGCTATCAATCGTAATCCAATAATCGAATTTTTCGCCATTAAATACCTTCTGTTGCTCCCCACGCAACACATTCAGACCTAGTGTCTGCATACGAGCAAAGGTAACATAACTACTAACGCCCGGTGAAACGATGAGTTGGTATTTATTACTATCGAGTAGAGCGTTCATTGTAGCCAGTAAGGAAATTACAAATGCAGAAGAAAAGTTATCTCCCGGCAATGCGAGAATTACACGCTTCTTCTCTACTGGAGGGGGTGAGGGAGGAGTATCGGTCTTCTCAACAACTGTCATGTCCATAGTACAATACTTTGTTAGTATTTCTTTAATATGGTTCCTATTATTAATATTAATTATTCTTTTTTTGTTATAACTAACTGTTTTGTAAAACGATATCTCTCATGATACATGGTCTTGCGTCTCAGATTACACTCTAAACATGCAATCGTGATATTATCTTTATTATGACCATAATTATTATCCATTCTCTCAACAGACCATTGTCTAGGTTCTCTAACAGACTTATATAACACATGAATTTGCTTACAACAATAATAACATTTGAATTTTTTTTCTAATAATGTCGCCTTTATAAAATCTATATCAATAAAATCATTTTCGGAATACTTGTTTTTTTTTAAATCCTGACTTTTATATCCAGATATTTTCCTTCTTATCTCCCCACACATTAAATTATATATATTATTCGAACTATCCGCTAATGTTAAGATATTCATTTGAACATCCGAATTATATTCATCGTCGCATACCATCCATTTTTTCTCTTTTGTTATAACACGGTCTTTTTTCTCTTTTTGTGTTTTTATTTCTTTTACAGTCTTTTTATTCTCTAATGGCATGTTTATCGTTTTTATATTATTATTGATATCTTCGGAATCCATTTATTATAATAAAGATTAAAATATGCATCATTAAAACATTATTATGTAAAAAGGAGATAAAAACATATTCTCATTATATATATAAAGGTTTACGTCTTACATTATGTTTTCAACTAAAGACACAAGTGAAAATAAAAACGACGATACGAATGCTATACCAGAAAAACCCGCAAATAATATGGTTCAAAGTGGGGGTAATTATTATTCAATGTATAACGAGAATTCATTGAATAACCATTATAATGATATTAATCCAACTAATATTGATAAATTGCTCGAAGACGAACAAAATGTAAATAAAAATGAATCGTGGAATAAATTAGATAATATTGCAAAGAAGCAGAAACTTCGAGCATTTGCAGATCATTATGGAAATGAACATCATCTTATTATAAAAGAAGTTAAAAACCTTAAAACATTTTTCAATGATGCCATTCAAAAGAATAAATTAAAAAGAACTAAGGATGTTCAATACAATAAAGAAACTGGTAAGATAACTAGTATTCCATCTCTTTTTTTTAATAAGATTAGTCGTAATTTTACACTTAGAAATAATGAAAAACGAGTATCTACACTGAAATCGCTAACCCCCAAGCGTGTTTCAAATAAAAATAAAGTTACTATTCCTGAGAAGGATAAAATTGATTAGTTTAATTTTATGTTTAAATGTATTAAACATTTCAAGCTCTATTGTATATAATGGAAACCGACAATAATGCAGATACCGAAACATCTAATAGCGATAACTCTGATATTGCTAGTAGAATTGAACTTACCGAAGGCGACCAAGAAGACTTCGCAGAAAGTATACATGAACTTTTATTTGATGCGATTACTGAGAACCCATTATTATATTCTAAACCTGATTTTCACGATATACTTCACGACGATCTATCGCGTTATATAATGAACGATTTCACCGAAATGGGGATTATAATGAACATTCACGATTATTATAAAATTGTTCATACAATAAGAACTAATATTCATTCTTTCTTTATTACTAATAATCATGGATTACACGAACGTTCACAATATGAGACAAATGTTCCATCTTCTATGACGAAAACATTTATTGATAAGCAAATTGCACACATCAGAACGCTTCCTCAACCGGAGCAAAAAACGGCGGCGTGGTATAAATACAGACATGAACTAATCACCGCCAGTAGTGTATATAAAGTTTTCGCATCGCAATCACAAATTAACAGTCTAATCTATGAAAAGTGTAAACCCTTTATAGAAAAGGAGACGTTGTCTAAAAACAACTGGCACTCAGCGAATTCGCTCCAATGGGGCGTATTATTTGAACCTGTTTCTATTCAAGTATATGAGCATCTGAATAACACCAATGTCAGCGACTTTGGTTGTATTCAACACGAAAAATATCACTATATTGGCGCTTCGCCTGACGGTATTAATACAAATCCAAATAGTAATCTATATGGACGAATGTTGGAAGTTAAGAATATTGTAAACCGTGATATTACGGGCATACCAAAAGAAGAGTATTGGATACAAATGCAAGGACAAATGGAAGTATGTAATCTGGAAGAATGTGATTTCCTTGAAACTCGTTTCAAAGAATACGAGGAGGTAAAACAATTCTATACAGATACCAATAAGCAACGTGGAATTATTCTCTGTTTTATCGAAATTAATGTACCCAATTCGCCACCTACATATGTATACAGTAGAATGGATATGACTATGGATAAAGATACCGTGGATAAATGGATTCGTGCCGAAACCGATAGTAAATATGGTAAATATTCATTATTTAATAAGCGTTTCTGGTATCTTGACGAGTATTCTTGTGTATTAGTTAAGCGTAATAAACTATGGTTTCGCAAGGCACTGCCAAAAATTAAGGAAGTGTGGGATACCATCGTCAAAGAGAGAGAAAATGGGTTTGAACATAGAGCTACAAAGAAACGCTCCCTCGGTCAATGTGTGTTTGTATCATCAGATAATGATAATGTAACCACAACACGTACTATTCATAATATTCAAAGCAATAATTCACTCGAAGTTGTCAAATTATAATATGTGACACATATTCAATATTTAGAAAATGATATAGAAGTTTTTTTCTATATATATTTACACATACACCTTATAATGTCGTCAGTAAGCGATCACGAGAGAGAAATGTTTGTCACTAAGCGCGACGGAGAGCGCAAGGTAGTTGAATTTGATAAGATCCTCCGTCGTATTAAAATCCTTGGAAAGGAAGCTGGACTTACTATCAACTATACTTCGCTTGCAATGAAGGTCATTGACCAGTTGTTCGATGGCATTTCAACTACACAAATTGACGAACTTAGTGCGGAACAATGTGCGTCTCTTTCATCCACGCACCCAGACTATAATATTCTTGCGGGGCGCATTGTCGTATCCAACCACCAGAAGAATACCGATTCCGCATTTACAGATGTGGTTGCGAAACTTTATAAGTTTAAAGATAAAAATGATAAGAATGCACCTCTTATTGACGAAAAGGTCTATCAACTTACCCTTACTCACGGTAATCTACTCAATGATATGTGTGTCCATTCTCGCGATTATTTGATTGACTACTTTGGATTCAAGACTCTAGAACGCGCATACCTTATGAAGATTGACGGGGCGATTGTTGAGAGACCACAGCATCTGTGGTTGCGCACTGCAGTCGGAATTCACGGTAACGATATGACCTCTATTCGCGAGACATATGATCTTATGTCACAGAAGTATTTCACACACGCAACTCCTACTCTTTTCAATGCAGGTACTCCCAGACCTCAACTCAGTTCCTGCTTCTTACAAGCAATGGAGTCCGATAGTATTGACGGTATTTATAACACCCTCAAGGATTGCGCACTCATTTCCAAGTGGGCCGGTGGCATTGGATTACATGTTCATAATGTCAGAGCTTCCGGTAGTCATATTAGGGGGACAAACGGGAGTTCGAATGGACTTGTTCCTATGCTTCGTGTTTTCAATAACACCGCTAAATACGTTGATCAAGGGGGGGGTCGCAGAAATGGTAGTTTCGCCATTTATTTGGAACCTTGGCATGCAGACATTGAAATGTTCTTACAGATGCGTAAGAATACCGGCGACGAGGAGTTAAAGGCACGTGATTTATTCTACGCTGTTTGGGTTTCAGATCTCTTTATGGAACGTGTCAAAACCAATGGCGACTGGACCTTAATGTGCCCCGATGAATGCCCTGGATTAGCAGATGTATACGGCGAAAAGTTCAAAGATCTCTATACCAAATACGAGAGTGAAGGGAAGGGTCGCAGAACAGTAAAGGCACGTGACATTTGGTATCAGGTACTCGACGCACAGATGGAAACTGGTACTCCTTATATTCTTTATAAAGATGCGTGTAACGAAAAGTCCAATCAGAAGAACCTTGGCACCATCAAGTCCAGTAATTTATGTACCGAAATCGTGGAGTATTCAGATAAGGATGAAACTGCAGTATGTAATTTAGCTAGTATTGCTCTTCCCACATTCATGAAAGATGGTGCTATGGACTACGAGAAACTACACGCCGTTACTAAAGTAGTAACGAATAATCTCAATCGGGTTATTGATGTTAATTATTATCCCATTGAGAAAACCAGACGCAGTAATATGCGTCATCGTCCCGTTGGTATCGGCGTACAAGGTCTCGCAGATGTTTTCATGATGATGGATGTGGCGTTTGACAGTGACGAAGCCGCAAAGACAAATCGCAATATCTTTGAAACCATTTATCACGCATCGCTTGAGAAATCTTGTGAACTTGCCGTTTCTGAGGGCAAGTATGAAACGTTCGATGGGTCACCCGCAAGCAAGGGTATTCTTCAATTTGATATGTGGAAGGTTGATCCTGGTAACGGGAGATACGATTGGGATCTTATGAAGAAGAATATACAGGAGAAAGGACTGCGCAATTCGTTGCTTCTTGCCCCGATGCCAACTGCTTCTACATCTCAAATTATGGGATATAATGAGTGTATTGAACCATTCACTAGTAATATTTATAATAGACGCACACTTGCGGGCGAATTCATGCTCACAAATAAGTATCTCATGAAGGATCTTCTTGACCGTGGACTTTGGAACGATGACATCAAGAATAATATCATTGCCAATAATGGAAGTGTTCAACAAATTAACGGTCTATCAGATGATATTAAAAAGAAGTATAAAACCGTTTGGGAGATTTCTATGAAGAAACTCATTGATATGAGTGCTGACCGTGGTGCTTTTATCTGTCAAAGTCAGAGTCTAAATCTTTGGTTGGAGGATCCTAACTATAATAATCTTACTGCCATGCACTTCTATTCTTGGTCTAAGGGACTGAAGACTGGTATCTATTACATGCGCCGACGCGCTAGACATCAGGCACAGCAGTTCACTATTGAACCAGAGAAGAGAGGTTCTAGTGTAGAACACGAAGAATGTGAAATGTGCGGATCATAATTTACAATATCTTTCTCTTTTATCAATCATATAAAAACATACCTATATGATTGATTACTAATGAATTTTGAGGCGATTGTCGGACAACATCCGTGCGATTTATGTTTTATTATGAATTTCCATGGAAGTGATAAAGGACATCCTGAAAATGAGTGTAATCATACTTATACACGTATGTATAATGAATTATTTAAGGGCGTCAGAAATGACCCTTTACGTGTATTTGAACTTGGACTTGGTACAAATAACACAGATGTTCCGTCAAATATGGGTGTTAATGGAAAACCAGGTGCATCTTTAAGAGGATGGCGTCAATATTTTCAAAATGCGCAAGTTTTCGGTGCCGATATAGATAAACGTATTCTCTTCAAAGAGAACCGAATAGAAACTTTTTACTGTGATCAAAATAACCCCGAAGCTATACGTGCACTATGGGATAACGATGTTCTACACGATAATTTCGATATTATTATTGAGGACGGTCTTCATATATTTGACTCAAATGTCTGTTTTTTTGAAAATAGTTGGCATAAACTCAATGTAGGAGGGATTTATATAATTGAAGATATTATGCATTATACATTAGATCAATGGCGTAATAAAATTAAAGATTGGTCTTTGAAATATGAAAATTATTCTTTCCGTTTATCTGTTCTACCTCACGAACGGAACCCTCACGATAATACCATTCTTATTGTTCAGAGACGTTATTGATTATTTCTATATAAAGATATATAAGTCTTATATAGAAATGCCTGTACTTAAAGTTATCCTTCTTGGTGACACAAATGTAGGTAAAACCGCTTTCATAGATAAGTATTTAAAACGCGAAATTAAGGGAGAACGTACAGCTACAATTGGTACCGCCATGTCCATTAAAAAAGTTGAATTCAATAATTCATCTATTGACCTACATATTTGGGACACTGCTGGTCAAGAGCGTTATAAATCGTTAACAACACTCTATTACAGATCTTCTAACATAGCAATTATTATGTATGATGTTACCGACCCTGTTTCATTTATTCGTGCAAAAGAATATATGAATAATATTAAAATAAAAGCTCCGAGTAATATAGTAATTGGGTTTATAGGAAATAAGAGCGATATTGCTATAGAAGATCCCACAAAACGTGCCATTCCTTACTCTGTCGGTAAAGAATACGCAGATATACATGATGTTTTTTTTGCAGAAACAAATGTTTTCAATAATAATGATGCAAAATGTGTGTTTGGTACACTAATTGACGCTCTACCTACAGATGCTATTTTTTTCGATAAAGGAGAAACCGATGCGCTTCTAGATAATATTATTGAAAATAATCCACATTTGAAGAATGATTGTTGTAATATTATATAAAAACTAATTTTGGATTCTCTTTTGATTTTTTGAAAACTGGACAAAAATAATTGTCCAATTTTCATTTTTTGAAAATACTTTTTCAGAGTTTTTTTTGAAAAAGTGATTTAAAGCATAATGCTGTGATTTGTGTTTTTAAAGATTTATTTTGTTAGCATAGTTTTTTTTGTTTTTTTCGTTCGTTTTATTTAGGGGTTTTTTTTGTTAGTCTAATTTAGACTAATAATGCTAACTAAAAAACCCCTAAAAAACCCCAAAGAATTTAAATGTATGAAATGTGCTTTTATATGCAGTAATAAAAAGGATTATACTCGTCATTTAATGACTGCAAAACATAAACGACTAACAAATGCTAACCAAAAAACCCCAAAAAACCCCTTAGCATATAATTGTATATGTGGTAAAAAATATAAGCATCTATCGTCACTGAGTAAACATAAAAAGATGTGTTCTTTTATTATAGAATCGAAAAATGAAATAATCCAAACTACCGAAGAAACTACCACAAATAAGGATCAACTTATTCTTGAGTTATTAGCACAGAATAAAGAACTTATTAATATATTAAACGATACTGTTCCTAAAATTGGTAATACAACAAATAATACAACAAACAATTTCAATCTACAAGTTTTTTTGAATGAAGATTGTAAAGATGCACTCAATTTCTCAGATTTCATTAGTGATATCCAAGTTTCTTTTGCAGATTTGGAAAATCAGTCTCAACTTGGATATGCAGATGGCATTTCAAAACTATTTATAGAGAACCTACAAGGATTAGGAACTCATAAAAGACCCATTCATTGTACAGATAAAAAACGGAAAACACTCTATATTAAAGAAAATGATGCATGGAATAAAGAAGGTTCTCAAAATACACTCAAGAAAGGAATTCAAGAAGTTTCGCGAAAGACACACGAATGTTTAATTAATGAAAAGGAAAGAAATAGCGAGGAATATAATAATATTGAATCTGATTTCTCTGAAAAATGTTTTTCTATACAGCGTAATTTGACACCCGGTGTCCCACAAGAGACGACAATTAATAAGGTAATAGAAAAAATAAGTGAGAAATCGGCAATTAATGAATAATACAAAAACTAATTTTGGATTCTCTTTTGATTTTTCAAAATTGGACATTTTAAAATTGTCCAATTTTCATTTTTCTAAAAAAGTTTTATTTTATTTTATTTGAAAAAACGGTTCAAAGCATAATGCTCTAAAATGAGTTTTTAATTCTTTTAATTTGTTTGCATAATTTTTTTAACGTTATTCAACGACGACTTTTATCTGTTCCAAGTTTAGGAACAAAATGGAACGCGAAAAGTCGCAAAAAGTCGTCAAAAAATTTTTCTGTAAAAAATGTAATTATACTTGCAGTAGATTATATGATTATAATAAACACTTACTCACTGCAAAACATAATATGGAACGCGTGGAACGCGAAAAGTCGCAAAAAGTCGTAAATAAATTCTCGTGCGAATGTGGTAAAACGTATAAAGTTTCTTCCGGGTTATGGAAACATAAAAAGAAATGTTCTTATATTTCAGAACCAAAAAATGAAATTATTGAAACTACCGAAGCAACAACTACAAATAAAGATCAACTTATTCTTGAGTTATTAGCACAGAATAAAGAACTTATTAATTTATTGAACGATACTGTTCCGAAAATTGGTAACACCACAAATAATATCACAAATAATAATCAGTTTAATTTACAAGTATTTTTGAATGAAGATTGTAAAGATGCACTCAATTTCTCCGATTTCATAGATAATATGCAAATTACATTTGAAGATCTGGAAAATCAAGCACAAATTGGATATGCCAATGGAATATCAAAACTGTTTATAGAGAACCTACAGGAATTAGGAACACATAAAAGACCTATTCATTGTACCGATAAAAAGCGTAATGTTATATATATTAAAGAGAACAACTCGTGGAATAAGGATAACTCACAAGAATCATTGAAGAAAGGTATACAAGAAGTAACACGTCGCACACAAGAAGAATTGATGAAAAAGAAAGAAGAAAACAGTTCAGAATATGAAAATATGGAATCTGAATTTTCAGAAAAATGCATTTCTATACAAAATAATTTGATTCCCGATGCACCGCGCGAAACCACGATTAATAAAGTAATCAATAATATTTCTCGTAAAACCGAAATACAAGAAAAAAATATAGTCTAGTTATTTAATTATTGGTTTCTATGATCCCGATTACATATGATTCGCAACACTTGCAGAAGAGTTCCACTGCTCAATTATGCGATTATGCTCATACTTCATATAACACCTTAGACACGCCATTGTATCCACAAGTGCATCATGAAGGTTATCAGGAGTAAAGTTAAACATTTTCTGGTGCAGTTCTACCAGTCTGGGTGGCTTGACGTAAGGTCCATATTTACCAGTTATCATGATATTACAGAATTTCTTCGTATTTTGCATTGAACAGTAGGTATCCGTATTATGAACACTGTTGAACATATCATTAAATAGGAAATAAATTTCGGGAATGGTACGGAGATTGTCCCGATTACGGAAAATCTCAAGTTCCATCATATTCTTATCGAAATTAATATTATGCGCTACAATACGGTCAGATTGCATATATGCGTGATAGAAGTCATATAGGGCACTGGTAATAGGAACTCCCTTTGTGCTACAAATCTCCTTGGTAATGCCCGTAATCTCAGTAATCTTATCTGAAATCACTACACTATCATCCACCTTAATATATTCGTTATAAATCTTCTCATGCGTAGAGGTCTCAATATTATATAGCACGAAACTCAATTGAAGGATATAAGGATATTCGTTAATAACGGGCAACTTGGTCGTTTTATCGCGCTTGGGAAGAAGGCCATTCGTTTCGGTATCAAAGACGAGGACACGGGTGATTTTGTTTGACATAATATGAAGTATTTACCAACGAAACGTTCATAATAATCCATATCAATTTTTATGAACGGATGCCATAATAATAATTGCTTCATATAATCATATAAAATAAATCGGTGTAAATATACAAAAATGACTGTGACTTTTGTAACCAGTTTCTTTCATATATACCACGAGAATTACGACGATAATAAAACAATTAGGTGGCGCATTGAGAGATTCAAAGAACTCCTAGAAACTGGAATCAATATTTGTATTTATGTTTGTCCTATACTGGCGCCCATGATCGAGATACTTTCTAATGATTACGAGAACCTGCACATTATGAAGGTTATAAATATAGAGGAATTATGGTTTTATAATGAAACTGTAAAACATGAATTTATATTACCCGAACAAAGAAACCCAACCAAGGATATTCCAAATTATATGTATGTAATTAATTCCAAATCCGAATTTATGGATCATGCTGTTCGAGAGAACCCTTGGAATACAACACATTTTGCATGGGTTGACTTTAATCTTACACATGTATTCAAAGAAAAACTCGTATCACTCCGCTTTTTAAAAGATACGCAAGATCATATATGGAAATCATCTTGTTTTCTCATACCTGGATGCTGGGAAAAATATAATAATATTCATCACGGACATGTAACGGATTGTATTCATTGGCGCTTTTGTGGAGGATTTTTCCTGGGTGATGCCGAGTCCATTCAAAAATTTCATCGTTTATATATGTCTGAATATCCAAAATTCATACAAACATATAAGAAACTGGTTTGGGAAGTCAATTTCTGGGCGTGGTTGGAAGTAAATAGTGATTGGCAGCCTGAATATTATAAAGCAGACCACGACGATTCTATTATACGTGCAATTTCACCGTCTAACTATATAACAAATTTATCCAATCTCGGTGTTTATAAACAATTGTATAATTATCCGCACATTGATGGTTATAATTCAGGTTCTGCGTCGTATTTGTTTTATCGTGGGAAACATTATTTGAATACTCGTTATGTGAATTATTGGTATTATGATAATGGAGGGTATATGTTTTACGATGGTACAAATATTATACGGACGAAAAACATTGCTTCTGAATTGGATTATGACGTTTCGGGTAACTTAGTTCCTAGTAATTATGATGAGATGACAGAAACGATTAAGTTACCAAAATATGATCTGTATTCACGTGGTATTGAAGATATTCGCCTTTACGAACATATTGGGCGTATTAAATATATAGCAACGACCGTGGGATACCATAATACAAATGGAAATCGTATGATAATTGGTGATTATAATTATGAAACCAAGAGTTATTCGAATTCACAAATAGTGAATCCACCGACAGATACTTGGTGTGAGAAGAATTGGATACCATTAACAGATCCAGAAGGAATGGGACGTGAATTATTTATTTATAAGTGGGCGCCATTGGAAATCGGTGAAATATTTAGAGAACCTGATAAAAATCCCCAATTGAAAATCATTCAAACATATAAGGAAACTTGCGGAGTTCATGAATTCCAACATATGAAAGGTTCTACACCGTTTATTGACTTTGGACCAGATGAATTAGTTGGTGTGGTTCATTTCAGTGAAGACACGAAACCGCGAAGTTATTTTCATATGATGGTAGTTTTAGATAAGTGTTCTCTGAAACCTCTTCGATATAGCGAACCATTTGTATTTGAAAAGGTAGGAATTGAATTCTGTATTGGATTTAGGATATATAATGGGAGTTATGAGTTCTGGATTTCAAGGATGGATCGCGATCCAATTTCGATTCGTATTTCACATGATTTACTGAAAATCAATCATCTTTTTTTATGTGACTAATATATATTAAATCGTAATGTCTGAGTATAAGAATGACGAAATGTCTAATAATCACGAAAATGTAGTTGGTGGCATCGGTGGCATCGGCGTCCCCAGCATCCCCATGCCCAGCCGCCCGGACGCAACCAAATACCCCTCAACCATCTTCATCGATGGTTTTAAAAAAATTAGCGCTGCTTTTGACAACACTAAGGAGGTGCCGCCTTATGGGGGAACTGAAATGAAGATATATCAAGATGGGACCGGAGTTGTGCTCGAATACACTTTTAATACAAGAGACGATTTTGACGTTGTACCTGAGAATGAAAAATTCAGTGAATTATTAAAAAAGAGAACAAATGAATTAAAATATATATTAGAAGTGCATCCTCAGGTCTTTGAGGCGGATGTTAATGCGAGGAGCGCGAAAGACTTGAAGGGGGGGGGGACGACGATCGTGCTAGATATAATATTAAAAATCGAGGAGAATTTCGCAAAAAAATTAGAGCACTCCGGCGCCAGCGAACCCGCTGTGACGTCATTCAAGTTTGACACTGGTAGTGTGAAGACCAAATTGACAAGTGAAATAAATAAAATAGTAACTTATGTGGGACAAGGCCTTAAATTTAATTTATCCACTGGAGGTAAAAATATAGACTTTAAACACGACTATTTTGCAACCTCTATTAACACATTTGGTGCTTTGTCATTATATAATAAATTAAAACTAGAAAAAAATGAAGATAATCAATATGTTGATGTTAAAATAACACGAAAGAATGGGATAAATGGGCAAAACCCTTTATTAATTATAACTTCAAAGACGCCAATCACCTCTGAGATGGAATATGCAGGCCCTGATATAACAGAGGAAATGAAGACATTATTTAAAGAGTATTTAACATTTTTTAATTTTATTATTACGTTATTAGATCAAGATAAAAGATTTAAAAATACTGATACTGTTGGCGCGTTCTTAGGTAAGTATCTAAATCATAGAGGAAAGACCGCCCTCTCCTGGGTCAGGGGCAAGGAGGTCATGGTCCAAAACTACCAACCAATACTAAACATTACCGGGCGGGAGGATTTAAAATCTAAAAAGGGTATGATCCCGGAGAAGGTGGGGTGGACGTATAATGATGCAGAAGCAGCAGCAGTAGCAGACAACACAATTGAAAGTGGTTATACACTAATCGCAGATATGTTAACGAAATCAATTGGTATTGATAATATGGAAGTCGAAATTAATTTTTATGAATTGCTAGAATTATTAAAAGTTTGTGAGAATAAATCAGCGAAGTCGAAACCCGAGATCCAGAAGACATTAATAGAGGGGTTAGAGGAGCAGCAGGTGGGGGTTGCTACGAATCAGGAGATCGGTGAGAAGAAGAAGGAGGAGGACGAGGATGAAAAGACGCGGAGGAAGAAGGGCATCGCTAATGTTTATATAGAATTTTTAGATAAAACTTATAGTGGCGTTATAAATAAAGCGAGCACTGGTACGAAAACTACTGAAGGCGACACCGACGATTTTTTCGACCCCGACAAGGACGGGCAGCGGCAGAAATCAGCAGCAGATGCAAATAAAGCAGCAGAAGCAGCAAGAAAAGCAGCAGAAGAAAAAGAAAAAGAAGCTTTAAAGGAAGCACTAACTGCTGCGGCTGGTGCTTTAACTGATGCTAAGACTGCTTTAACCGTTGTGAAAGATACAGCAGCAGGTGAAGCAGCAAATAAAGCAGCAGAAGCAGCAAAATCAGTAGAAGAAGCAGCAAAATCAGTAGAAGATGCAATAGCTGCAGCAGATGCAGCATCAGATGTAGTAGTTTTACAGAGCGCACTAACTGCTGCGGCTGATGCTTTAACTGTTGCGGCGAAGGCTTTAAAACCAGTAGAAGGAGGTCAAAAATCGAAAACATTAAAGCGTAGAAAGCAACAGAAAAATAAGTCTAGACGCAGATTCGCATACGGAGGACGTAAGGCGTACGAACAGCGTAGGAAAAAAAGACAGCAACAGAAACAAAATTAAATAACATACAAATATATTAGTAATAATAAATACTAATATATTCAAAAGTCACACTGAGGATTACCAATAAAGACAAGCGTATCCTTAATATCTCTGGAAAACCACCCCTTATACTTATTCGTCCAACAACAGTTTGCCCTATTCAATGACGTCCCAAACAGACTAGGGGACAATTCCTTATGATCGATAAAGGAGTATGAAAACCATGAGTTACCATCTTGTGACACGCTAACATTCTCAATCATTATCGTAATATATACATCATCATAATCAACCTTAAATACACCAATAGAACCAACATTATTTTCAATTATAGAGAAATCCATAGTTTTTCCAGAGATTAATGAAAAATAAAAGTAATCAATTTTTACGAATATTCCAATAATAATTGTTTTTTAAGGCGTCGTGGGCTACGATATTTCAATAAATCTGTACATTTCGTTGTGGTAGGAAACTCATCGCATCCATATATATCCTGCATCAAGAGCCATTCAAAAAGTCCCCCCATATAAATACAGACATGCTTGACGCCAAGTTTTATAAGTTGTTCCTGCTTGAATTGAACAGTATCGTCGCAACAATTACGTCCATATATAATGACAGGTAAATCAGGTGCACGATAATTAGAAATCTGTTCATTAATCACAGTTTCTTCACGATCACAAGGAAGCGTCCCACGAATGAGTAAGTCCTGATCGTTAGCAGAAAGAGTATTGATAATAACGAAATCATTTGAATGTGAAATAGCATACTTAATATCTTCAAATCCAATATATTCTTTAATATTCGTAGAACCTCCTGAAAGGAAAGAGAACATAGAATAAACTATTAATATTCGCGAATAAATCTTTATGTAATTACAACAGATGTTAATAAACCAAAAAAATATAATAATTTTGGAAAAAAGGAGATAAAATGAAAGATATAGATAATAAATAATGCCTTTTTATATAAATAAACGTGGGTTCTCCATTGAAGGTTGTGATGTATTATTAGTTCATAATGTTTTCACAGGTTCCAAACAGATATATATAAACAATATAATGGAGAAAATTGTACTGCCACATTTCTTTGAATGTTTGAATCGCCACCCAATAAATATAAATGGAAATCGGTATGAATTGATAGTGAAACCCAGTTGGTATGGGACATTCAAATATGACATTGAAGCACGAGACTATGGATATGGTTTATTGGACGAAGCTTTACTATAGATATTATTATGTGTTTTACGCATTATTTTATAATTAAATGAGAGCATAATTATAAAAATTGAAAAGAAAAACACAAAGTAATACAAATGAAAATCCAATCGTAAATTATAAAAAATGCCCATTCACGTGATCGGTCAGAGCAACCAGAAGTATATTGTCGTGCTGTCGGATGAGAAAGACGCCAAGAAGGTGATTACTAAGATGGAACGGGAATTAGGAACAATGTGGACGATAATGAACACGCCGTATTATGTGAAGGCGACATATCCCGAAAAGGACGAATGGGAGATAGAGGAAATGGTATTACGTACGATGTTGAAATATGGTGTACATAATGTGCGTGGAGGGTCTTATCGTGACGAAGTGTTGACTGAGGACGACACTACCATAGCGGAACGTAACGTGAAGGCAATTAAGACGAGATACACCTTACCGATTCAGAAGGTGTTCCGTGGTCATATGGTTCGTAAGAAGTTGCAGATGGTATAAAGAATACGAGATATCAACAAGTAAGATAGAAATAAAAATAAGTATATTTTTTTACGTTTATTTCCACTGGAACTTCGAGTATTAGAGAAGCACTAAAAAACATTATTTTTTACATAATATTATTTATAAAATTGAAATAAACAAACAAAGATATATTTATGATACACAAATCGAACTTTTAATGGACTTAAAGCAAACCAAACTCACCAAGACTGAATGGGAAAACACAGAGATTCCCGTCGGTCCCGATGAGAAACGAATTTTGAAACTAATATGTGATGGTTTTCACGATGTTTCTATAAAGACGAATTTGAATCAGTCATTGTATCAACTGATAAAGATACCCAATTCACCCGAAATGGAGGCATATTTATACGAACGATATTTCAGTAAAGATGTAAAGAAAATGATGAAGAAGTATGGTAACGAGACTATAGGTGATTTTAATCCAACATTGAAGTCAGCAAAGAAATTGAAGAAGAGTGATGTATTTAAGATAGATAATATGGATTCTAATATTGCTGTGAAGAAAGATATGATATTCGAGTTCGTACTCTTGGATATGGTAACGGTAATTTTGAAGTCGTTTACAAAGGGTACTTCAAAATACTCGTTGGCACTGTACACATTGATTCAGTTGTTGGGTTCTTCTATTCCATCGACAAACACAATTGTATTGGAACTAGCAAACCGAGCGATTGAATACGGAAATGAAAGGACTTCGGTGTTGAACACGATTCATCGCGCTTACGAATACATAGAGAAGAATCCAGTGCTACTGAAATACGAAGATTTGACTCTATTTGAGCATCAGAAGAGAATTTATAATGTATTCCAGACCAAGACAAAGAATAAACCGAAGATAGTGCTATATTGTGCACCTACGGGAACAGGAAAGACCCTAACTCCACTGGGATTATCAAATGGTTATAAGATAATATTCATTTGTGTTTCTAGGCACGTGGGTCTGGCATTGGCGAAGTCAGCGATTTGTATGGAGAAGAAGATAGCGTTTGCATTTGGTTGCGAAAGTGCGCAGGATATTCGTCTTCATTACTACGCTGCGAAAGATTATACCAAGCATCGTAAGTCCGGTGGAATCGGAAGGGTGGATAACAGTGTGGGAGATAAGGTGGAAATTATGATTTGCGACGTCCAGTCATACTTGACTGCGATGTATTATATGTTGGCATTCAATAAAGAAGAGAACATAATTACATATTGGGACGAACCAACGATTACAATGGATTACGAAGAGCATGAACTGCATGAAAAGATACACGATAACTGGCAGAATAATCAGATATCTAAGATGGTGTTATCTTGTGCCACACTACCGAAGGAGAATGATATCCACGATGCTCTTGTAGATTTCAAGTGTAAATTCGAGGGTGCAGAAGTAATCTCGATTAACAGTTATGATTTTAAGAAGTCCATATCACTACTGAATAATAATAATATGTGTGTTTTACCCCATTTGTTATACGAGGATTATTACGACATGCGTAGGTCGGTGTCTCATTGTCTAGAAAACAAGACACTGTTGCGTTATTTCGATTTGTCGGAAATCATCCGCTTTATTAAATATATCAACGATAATGGATTGATATCTGATGATTATAGACTAGAAGTACACTTTGGTTCTTTATCTGAGATTACGATGATTAATTTGAAGACATATTATCTGACAGCTCTCAGTCAAATAGAAGAGGAAAACTGGAGTAATATTCATACATATTTAAAAGGAACACAGAAAGCTAAATTTACGGATAATAACGGTATAAGTGTGCCTCAAGATAAGAAGTCGAATGGTATATTATTGACGACGAGCGATGCACATACATTAACAGATGGTCCAACTATATTCTTGGCGAAGGATGTTAAGAAAATTGGGAACTATTATATTAAGTATTCAAATATTTCCAAGAAGGTGTTTAATGATATAACACAGAAGATAGAGCGAAATAATACGGTGATGGAAGAGTTAGTAAAGAAGCAGAATATATTGGAGGATAAGACTGCAGAGAAAGAAGATACCGCGAGTGGCGGAAAGCATTCGGCGTTGAAGCAAACAAAATCCAAGAACACTGGTGATAAGAAGGCGGAACGAAGGGAAAAGGAAGATCCAGAAATTCGCGAACTGACGCGAGACATAGAGAAGTTACGTAAGACAATTGTATCGGTAAAGTTACCCAATGTTAATATACCCAATACGACATCGCATCAGGATTATTGGACGAATGAACCAGTGAATAATGCATTTGTATCTGAAATTGATGAAGAGACCGTATGTGATATCATGGAGTTAGATGTAGATGATCATAAGAAAGTGTTGTTATTAATGGGAATAGGTATGTTCGACACACATAATAATGTGAAGTATGCCGAGATTATGAAAGCACTTGCATATTCACAGCGTTTATATTTGATTATTGCGTCTGATGATTATATTTACGGAACGAATTATTCCTTCTGTCATGGATTTATCGGAAAAGATTTGACGCATATGACACAGCAAAAGATTATTCAGGCATTGGGACGAATTGGACGAAATAAGATTCAACAGGAGTATACAGTTCGTTTCCGTGATAATGCCTTGATAGAACGATTGCTTAATCCTGTAGATTATAACTTGGAAGCAATCAATATGAATAAATTATTTGTAACAAGCGAAGAGGAAGAAACGGTAGTTGCAATGTAAAACGAAATAGGTTTATTTAATTATAATTTTGTCTAATTTGGGTAGATGCCGACTTTTATTAATACTCATATCATTTTTTAATTGTGGTTTATCAATATAAACCAGAATATGTATACCAATTGCAGTAAAAATATGAAATACCGATGTTCCCCAATAAGCCCCGTGATAAATGGTTTGTAACTTACAAATATATCCACAAACAATAAAAAAGACACTTGTGTTAAATTGAATATTATCCAAATAATAAGAATATAGAATAATACAACAGACGATATTAACAGCGCCCGTAAATGGGATCAAATTATCGTTATAATAGATTAAAATATCTTTATCGAACCCAGAGTAAATAGACGTTCCAATAAATAGAGATGCAAATGAGTTGATAACCCATATAACCTTTTCTTTATGCTTAGAATAAGGGAGTGTGTATATCGAAGTTGTGACGATAACCCAGTAAATAGAAGTAACATCAATAAAGTTAATATAAGGTTTTGAGTTAGACCATAGACTAAAACTGGCGATAGATAATGTGATAAGGGGTAATTTCATAATCATAGGAGCTCTTGGTAGAGCATATAATATAGAGGACCATGCATTTTCAGGATTTAAAACATACCATTGAATAGGACTATACGACTCTTTTAAATGTGAAGGAATCGTATTTTGAGATAATGTGTAAGACCCGACAAAAAAAATTACGGTTGAACCGACTAAACCGGGAACATATTTTCTGGTTGTATTGTTTATTACAGTTATAATCCTATTTTTATAGATTACATTGCTATATAAAGTCATTTATTATAAGAAAGTAAAAAAAATGTGCCGTTTTAACCGTGAAATTTTAATTAATATTTATTATGTTATTTTCTAATCGTTCTGTTCAGTATAGTGTGCGTCAATGTGATGAGCAATATGTATCCCGCTCAACCAGAAACCGAAGTCCAGTTTCGTATTGGCAATGGCGTTCTTCATCATAATGGCGATCTGACACTGTTGTCTCGTAGTTGTATCGTGATAATGTTCCGAGATGTATTTCTTGGTTTGCTTGAGGAGATCGTTATGAACGGTCTCAATGAATCCCGGATTATCGTTAAGAGTTTCCTCCACAATATCACAGACCTGCGTTTGCGAGAGACTGCGGTAGGACTTATGTTTCTTGGGAGGTTCACACAGCGGTCTACGGCATCCAGCGCATCCATTGGAAACGCGCATATGCTGAGCAAAGCAACTAACACAGTAAATGTGACCGCATTTCAAGGTAACACTGTCGTCGGTGACGCTTTCGTAGCAAATCATACACTCAGGTGGTTCTTCTGTTAGTTCCTCCATCCCCATGAGAACGTCACTCGCATCCAAATCGATCTGTGAAATGTCGTCACCCCCAATGATGGAAGGACTAAGCAACTCCGGTTCTCTTAATGGACAGGTACGAATGTTATGTCCAGGTTCGGAACAATTGCTACAAGGCATCGTAAATGTGGTAAGGTTTTAAAATTAGGTAGTTTTATACAAATAGAGAGATTTTCCATAAAGTTTTCAATTTTTACAATTTTGTTTATCCAAACACAGTTATAACTTCACATAAATTCGATATTTCACGATGTAACCTGAGTTTGATTCTCCATGCACTCCATTTTTTTCTACGTAATGCTTTAATTTGTTTATCAATATCAGAGTATTTACCGGTATTATTTCTGAGTGTTGTAATTTCTTTTGTTAAACTTGTTTCTCTATCCTTAGCCTTTTTATATTTTTCATATGCACGCTTTAATGGTAAAGGTGCATCATTTCTCCGTGCGCGTTGACTCATAATTTGAAATGCAGTTTGATTACGTCGAAGTCTATTTCTGGGCATACTGCCTATATTATTGGAACTTCTACAAGTAGGACAGGTAACATTACCATTACGAAACCAAATAATTTGGCATGTTGTATGAAATGTATGACCACATGGTAATTTATGTGTTTGTTGATTATCCAAATCTTCAAGACAAATAGCACATTTAGTTTCTGTTTCTATGTCAGCACTCATTGGAATAAATATCATATTTTTTTTAAATATTTTAATAAGAATGTATAATAAAAGTGTATATGTACGCAGATAATGTTATAATTGATATGGTGGAAAGTAATGACTATGAAACAGACAATAATTATTGTTTTGATGTATTAACAGAAAACAATAATAATCGATTTAGAGTATCTCTAATATGCTATTTATCATTCATGAGTGGATTTATGTACGTGTTTATTAATCATATCATTTATTTTGCAGAGTAAGGAATAACAAAGGGGTTACCACTGAGAACACTGGTTAAATCCGGTGTATTGCGCTCCATATTGATATTTTGATTGAGAGTGTTACCTCCTGAAAGTGTACCCATAGAGTTGGTAGAAGGAGGGGGTGCTGGCATACTTTTTACAAGAGAACGACTATTGAAAAGATCTTTATCTTTATGTTTTGCAGACATATTTACATCTGCGGTGAACAGTTTCATATTTCCCGAAGCAGTACGCCCATTGATTGTAGAGGACTTGATATCATTATTGCGTTGATTGTATTCGGCTGCGTAAGAACGTGTGTCTTGTCTACCGGCAGCTGCGCTTGAAACACCGGTATAGTCGCGAGCGGTTTCCGAACGAGATGTATGGGCAACCTGATGCTGAGCAACTTTATATCCACCTCCTTTTTGATTAGCATTTATAAGGGGATGGAACTTACCAACTTCGGTGCTTTCGCGAATAGTGGGTGCAGCGTGTTGTTTAGGGTCATATACATAAGAGGATGCAACGGATGCCTTCGCTTTTTGATAAGGTCTAAGACTGCCAACTGTGTTCTCTTTCTTTGATGGTCTAAGAACGTCTAATAAAGGGGCTACTGCAGCACCGAAAGCTCCACCGACCGCACCAAAATATTTATCGCTCGAAGTTGTGGTGCGATTGTTGGGGTATGCCTTTTTACTTTTAATACCGTAATCAGATGCAGTAGCAGAACCACCATTTCTAGAACCTGCGGGAGTAAATGCAGGACCGTCAAGTTGCTGTTTATGAGTTGGCATATGTTCACCATCAACATATAACGACGATGTGTGATATCCAGCACTACCTGAATATTCAACAGCGGTGTCTGGACGGTTTACATCTTTATCAATATGGACTGATCTCATCGTTTGTCCCTTTTGTGCACCCGTGGTAGTAAAGTATCGATCTTCGGTCATCTCAAAAGATGTATCAGGGCGAAACTTTTCTTGTATTCCTTGGCGTCCCATTTGTTTTATATGGGAATTGGCTGGACCTTCACGCCCAATAATACTAACACCTCCCGCTTTGGGATTGGTAAGAACACGCATTTCATCAACGGTTTTGGCAGTCCATGCATCGCGTTGAGCCATTCCTGAATTAAAACCCTCACTTCCTTCTGTCGTGTAACCGAGACCAAGACCGGGTCCGACCTGCTCTTGTTTGAAAGGGTTAACATTCGCCATTCTCGAACTAGGATTTACACGAGACTTCATAAACTCGGTATTATTTGGTGCGCCGTGTGCCCACTGTTGGTTCTCTTTAGGTGCAAAAAGAGGCGCTTGTTCTTTTTTTGAATAAGACTGCGATCCCGAACCAACATAATTATCAAGGACACTTTCGTTGGCATTCATATCATTTATACGACTGCGAACACTGCCCTTAAAAAAGGGTACCATGTTATTATGCTGAAAATGACTGGAACCGACACTCTCACCACTTAGCGATGTATATTGTGCATCGGCGGATGCATCACTGTTGGCATTTACAACATCAGAATTCATATTGGCATTGAAATATTTATCAGTGTATACACGTTGACCATCATATGCGTTATCCTTTGTTAATTTACTAGAGCGGTCACTTTCAGCCGCGGCAGTATCGTCGGGAACATAATTACGGTCAGGTATATCAACATTTGGTAATTGTGAAGATGTAAAATTTTCACGAGATTCATTATTTCTAGTAGATACATATAATCCAGACATTGCTAATAAAGGTATGACTACTTCCATGATAGTATATTAATATATAATATATTATCATATTTATCCTTCATATATTAACTTTAATAGATTAAACCATTGCGAATTTTGTTCCATTTCCATCTTCTCCTTTTGCTTGACTAGATAAAGTAGTGCCTCCCTGTCCACTTGGGTCACTTTCGTCCAAACCTTCAATAACGTTATGACTGCGATTACGGATTTTATTTTTCTCTAAAATACGTGAGGGTTCATTGTAAGAAAATGGTATTTCGGTTTTCTTCTGGACGTCATGAAAAGACGTGGTCCATCTACTATGTTCTAAATCTCTATACATCCAAGCAGGATGACTGGCACGACTTTCATCGACAAATGCCTCCTGTGAACCATATATGCGATTATTAGTGGAAGGTGTTAGAGAAGAATAATCCTTATCGTCGGATGATAATTTATGCCCTATTCCTCTTAAGTCACTCTCTAGATTAACGGTGTTTGTTTTTAAGTTTGCACCCCATTTTTGAAGGCGGACCTGCGGATCTTCCACGAAAGGGGTTAATATACCAGGACCAGGGGCATCTAACTGATATCTACATAAACCACTACTTTGCTGTACTTCTTTTCTAATTCTAGTTGGGTCGTCGTGAAAACGGGTGAAAGACATTATATATAAAGTCTATATAAATTTGTTTCATAAATAAATATAAACATTTCTATAAATTGTATATTATCAACATGTCTAATACCACCATATGTCTAAATATGATCGTTAAAAATGAAAGTGCCATTATTCATCGTCTTATTGATAGTGTAATGCCCATTATCGACAGTTACTGTATTTGCGATACCGGAAGCACAGATGGAACCCCAGAACTCATTGAAAGTTATTTTAAAACGAAAAATGTACCAGGTAAAGTAGTACACGAACCATTTCGTGATTTCGGTTATAACCGTTCTAAGGCGCTTGAACATTGTAATGATCTAGAAAAAGCGGATTTTCTCTTACTAATCGATGCTGATATGGTTTTACAGATACCAGAGAATTTTGATGTTAAACTTTTTAAACAGCGTGTATCGGTTGCTGATGCACATTATATATTACAAGGGACGGAATCATTCTATTATAAGAATATTCGTCTGGTGAAGAATAAACCCGGTTTGAATTATTGGGGTGTTACACACGAATATATGAATTTACCAGACGGAACAACGTATGGTTTCTTCAATAAAAGTGATATTTTCATTTGGGATATTGGTGATGGAGGCGCCAAGGCAGATAAATACGAACGTGATATTCGCCTTTTAAAACAAGGATTAAAAGATATTCCCAATAATGACCGTTATACATTTTATCTAGCGAATAGTCTGCGTGATGCGGGTAAGACAGATGAAGCAATCGAAACATATAAGAAACGCATAGCACTAGGTGGATGGATAGAGGAACCGTGGTATAGTCATTATTCACTGGGTAAGATATATAAACAACGAAATGAGATGGATAAAGCTATTTTTCATTGGTTGGAAGCTTATTCATGCAATCCAAACAGAATAGAGAACCTATACGAAATTGTGAATTATTACAGAATTAATGGAAAAAATGATCTAGCATATATGTTTTATAAGATTGCGCATGAGAAACGTGCCGAAATTAAGAATTGGGACTTTTTATTTTTAGAAAAGGATATCTATGATTTCAAATTAGATTACGAACTTTCGATTTTGGGTTATTATATTAATCACGATAACTACGATTTGGTTAGATGTTCTATGGATTCGCTGAATTATCATACGGTGGAACCTAACATATATAAAAATATTATTAGTAATTATAAATTCTATGTTCCTCAAATAGAGGGTGTACACGAAGAGAAATATAAGGCATTAACTTTACTAGGTAATGATTTGGTAAATGATGACGAGTTTAACGGAAGCACACCTACAATATGTAAGCATAATGGAGAACTTATCGTAAACCGTAGGTTTGTAAATTATAAAATAGATGAAAATGGTAATTATATAAACGGCGAAAAAATTATAACAAAGAATATAATTGCGAGTTATTCAACGGGCGGTAATGTATTAATTCAAAATGGCGACTCTGCGTTATTAAGTTATGATACGGAAAATGATGGACATTATGTAGGTTTAGAGGACGTGCGATTAATCTCCCATAAAGGTAAGCTACTATACAACGCAAATCGTGGCGTTGATAATAAAATGTTTATAGAACACGGCGAAATCGAAACATATAAAACAACGAGCGAATGCTTACTCAAAAAGGAGAACCAGAATCAAATAGAAAAGAATTGGGTGTTATTTGGTGATGTAAATGATAACCTGAAGTGTGTGTATAAGTGGCATCCGCTAACGATCGGATCTATAGAAAAAGAAGAATTAAAAGGCATTCAAACAATTAATACACCACTATCTTTCAAAGAAATAAGAGGATCAACCAACGGGGTTGAAATCGGTAACGAAATTTGGTTTTTAACACATCTTGTATCGTATGAGGATCGCAGATATTATTATCATATTATGATAGTATTAGATAAAAAAAGTTATAAGTTGAAGCGATACACGCCGTTATTTACATTTACGGGTAGTAAGGTAGAATACTCACTGGGATTTGTTGAAATGGATGATTCACTTTTAATCGGTTATTCCACTATGGATGATAATACAAATTTCATAAGTGTTGAGAAAAAATGGTTTGATGCTATGTTTCAACGAATGGGATTTGAATAATAAATATACTAATTTCTTTGCGTCTCTAAACCCGAATGTTCTTTGCTTTACTTATTATCGCCTCGCCCTCATACTCACCCTTGGTTACATGTTTCACGTATGTATAGTTTACAAATGTATGCTTGTTTTTTATGGATTTAGAATGCATCTTACAGAGAACAGCGCATCTATATATAACCATCTTTGGAAGTTGTTTTATATCACAAGTTGTATCTAGGATTACGTATGCAGATGGTGCATCAGATACATGAAACCATATATTTTTTTCATCTGAATTATCGAGCAAGTGCCAATTCTCTCTTTTATTTTGACCAATCCTAATTGTATAGATATCCCGACCGCTGATATAATTCTCAGTGATCATCATAAAATGTGTGTTTTTGTTATAATAATAAAGTATTATAACAATATCAATTTTTATAAAGGTGCATATTTTGCTGTTTTGCACCGAGCATATGTCCTACGATGCCATTGTGTAATGCCGTGTTCAATAATACCTTCTAAATGTTTCTTAGTTCCATATCCAACATTTGTATCGAGACCATACCGTTCAATTAATTCTGGGTGCTCCTTGCATAAATCCATTATATATTCATCATGTGCGTTTTTAGCAAGAATTGATGCTGCCGCTATAAAAGTAAATTTACCGTCACCCTGTTCAACCGTTATGTGAGGAACCTCGCGTATCAGTTGTGTATCATTATCGAACAAAGTATAACCGGTAAAATCATTCCCGTCGATTACAAGGAATGTATTATTGGCCTTTGGGTCGGTCTTTAACAGAACTTGTTTAATACACTCTTTCATACCTCTTAGCACCGCTTGTCGAATATTAATTTCGTCGATCACGTCAGCTTCTATAAAATGTATATGCCACGAAATCGCGTGTTCTTTAATATAATCCGATAATTCGCGCATCTTGGTACGTGATTTGATTTTTTTACTATCTTTCATTTCATCGTGTTTAAAATCTTCATTTTTAGGCAAAATAGTAGCCGCTACGTATAACCGACCAAATAGCGGACCACGAGCACACTCGTCAATTCCCATCTCAAAATTATTAGAGGGGTCGTAAATACGAGCAAGTGGAACAAAAGGTTTCTTCGGCATAAGTAAATAAGAACAGATATTTTTATTTACTTATAGTATATAATAAACCATGTTCAATTTTAAGTTATCGCCATTATGGTTATTTGGAATAGTTATAATAGTATTGATAGTTTCTATGCTTTGGTATAACAATGCATCTATTGAGGGATTTGGTAATGGACCTCCTACTGGTAGTGATTTATTAATATATTATCCTGATGCTTCTAATAACATTATCGATTTCGGAACAGGAGACGATAATAAAAAAAATTATTTTGATACAAATACTGGAAATATCATAAGAGATTATGACCAGACTATTACAGTTATTGACCGTGCGGGCAATTTAAGAAAATTTATTAAAGAAAATATTGAAACTACTATATCAGTAAAGAATGATGAAGTTCATAAAGGAAGCACATACAGAGCATTTTCGCTATATGAAGACGGTGATAATGAACAACTTTTCTATATAAGTGTAGGAACAAAAACTTTTATTCATTCAATGAACTTAAGTGATAATACACACGGATCTACTTATGCCATTGATGCTGGACGTGTTGCTCGTGATGACTTTACGGTGACTGATAATACTGGCGCATCTCCACAAACACAAACACAAACTGTTCATTTGAACACTGAGAAAGTTGATATATCAGGCAATATTGTTAATACTATGAAATTTGTAGATGATATATATTACGATCCTAACGCACAATTATTAATTAAGAAGACTGTAAATACTGTTGCTGATGAAACTGGCGGAGAAACTGGCGGAGAAACTGGAGGGGAAACTGGCGGAGAAACTGGAGGGGAAACTGGCGGAGAAACTGGCGGAGAAACTGGAGGGGAAACTGGCGGAGAAACTGGAGGGGAAACTGGCGGAGAAACTGGCGGAGAAACTGGTGGAGAAACTGGAGGTGAAACTGGAGGTGAAACTGGAGGTGAAACTGTTATTGATTTTGGCGGCTCAGCTTTCACACTTTTCAATAATCGTTTTACAAAGGAAGAGTTGGAAGGATTTACAACTGAAGTAGACACAACTGATGGTTCAACTATAACATGGGAGATATATGATAGAGCAGGTACACCGATACTAGTTAATTACGCGGATGATAACTACACTGCAAGTGCCGACTCTAGTGATTTGATAGTAACGAAATTAACCAATGAAGGAAATACACTACAAGTATTAATGATGAGTCACGAACAACATACTGTAATCATTGTTCTTGCAAATGAAGGCAATGCTGAAAATGCTAAATATACATTACTTGGAACTAGAAGATATATTGGGACAAATATCGAACAACCAACAACCGCTCCATCCACACCCGATTATACACCCGCCGAAGAAGAAGAAGAAGAAGGAGAGGGAGAAGGAGAGGGAGAAGATATTACAGATTCTGCTATGTCTGAGTATTGGAAATGGTTTCACTACTGGAATGCCGATGGTGGTTCTATGGGCGGTTCTCAACCAATGTCTCAGGATTATATGTTGAAAACAGATTATGTTCCCATGACCTGTCCTGGTTGTGCCGGAAAGGGAAGTTGTCCTCACGTGAATGGAGGAGGTGGTGGTGGTAGTGGCGGCGGCATAGTAGGAACAACCGGCGGTGTAGCGAATAATCTGATCAATAAAACCAGTGGATTAGCAGAGAAAACAATTGATACCGCAACTGGATTGGCAATTGGTGGTGCATTGGCAGGAGGTGCTGCAGCGGTTGGCGCAGTAGGATTAGGAAAGGAGGCAACTCAGGGTGCGGTAGGATTAGGAAAGGAGGCAACCCAGGGTGCGGTAGGATTAGGCAGAGAAGTTGCTTCCGGTGCTAAATCTGCGACCCAAGGTGCAGTAGGATTAGGCAGAGAAGTTGCTTCCGGTGCTAAATCTGCGACACAAGGTGCAATAGGATTAGGCAGAGAAGTTGTTACAGGGACAGTAGGATTAGGTAAAGATGTTGTTGGTGGAACTGCCGATTTTATAAAAGATACACAGAGAAATGGACAATATGCAAATGCGGGAGGGTATGCATCAGGAAGTAATGGTGATATACAAACAAGAAAATATGTAAAAGGACAAGGTGTACAAGCAGGGGGGATGGACCCTTATACCTATAATGGACTATTATCTAAGCGAAGTGGTTCTAATTATATGCCATTGACTTCTGATTTCAGTTCATTCAGATAGATAGTTTGATTTAAATGAATATAAATATAATATTTTCAATATATTAAAGTATATGGAAAATATTAACAAACAATTGGATAGGAGCGTTGCAGAAGAAAAGATAAAAACTATACTGAATGATTTCCAAGCAAAGTGTCATGAATCAACTTTCAAGAAAGGATTCTATATATATGGTGCACCAGGCACAGGTAAAACACAATTTGTAATGAATATATTAAAAGATTTGGGTTATGATGTTGTAAAATACGATGCCGGAGACATTCGCAATCGCTCATTAATCGACACAATAACGAGTAATAATGTATCAAGTAGAAATGTATTAGACATGATGTATCGTAAAGAGACAAAAATCGCCATAGTAATGGATGAGATAGATGGCATGAATAGTGGTGATAAAGGAGGTATAACTGCTTTGATTAAATTAATACGTCAAAAGAAGACAAAAAAACAGAAATTAGAAAACGTTACATTAAA
>Ga0181387_1000008_pt1 | contig 40882 bp, 29 predicted proteins | sample 10SPOviralmetaG_FD_130119 | JGI IMG/M metagenome (GOLD analysis project Ga0181387, IMG submission 130119) | Marine viral communities from the oligotrophic San Pedro Time Series (SPOT) site, San Pedro Channel, CA, USA - 10 SPOT_SRF_2010-04-27 | ecosystem: Environmental > Aquatic > Marine > Strait...
ATGGAACTATGAAGGATTTATTGACGAATTTGGACAACCAGTATTTAATAACCCAGATCATGATGTATACGGACCCGACGGTGAATTAATTGAGTACGGAATAATTGATCACTGGAATAACGAAGCTGACGGATTAAAATCAGATCAAGATGGTTTAAATGAATTTTACCGACAGTTTCCAAGAACAGAAGAACACGCTTTCAGAGATGAAGCTAAAAACAGTATATTTAATTTAGTTAAAATATACGAACAAATAGATTATAATGAAGGAATTAGAAATAGCTCTGTAGTTAACACAGGTAATTTTCAATGGGAAAATGGTGTAAAAGATTCTAAAGTAGTTTTTTATCCTGACCCAAAAGGTAGGTTTAATATTAGTTGGACTCCACCGCATAACCTTCAAAACAGAATAATAACTAAGAACGGAGTTAAATATCCTGGAAACGAGCACATGGGTGCTTTTGGATGTGATAGCTATGATATTAGTGGAACAGTAGATGGTAAAGGATCTAAAGGGGCTTTGCACGGATTAACAAAGTTTTCTATGGAAGACGCGCCGCCTAACCATATGTTTCTAGAGTATATTGCAAGACCACAAACCGCTGAAATATTTTTTGAAGACGTATTGATGGCCTTAGTTTTTTATGGTATGCCAATACTAGCAGAAAACAATAAACCAAGATTACTTTATTATCTAAAGCGAAGAGGCTATAGAGGGTTTAGTATGAATAGACCTGATAAAGTTTGGAATAAGCTTTCTGTGGCAGAAAAAGAAGTAGGTGGTATACCTAACTCTAGCGAAGACATTAAGCAAGCTCATGCTGCTGCGATAGAAATGTATATACAAAGCCATGTTGGTCACTTGGGTGATGGTACTTATGGTAACGTATACTTTAACCAAACGTTAAACGAATGGAGTAGGTTTGATATAAATAAACGTACGAAGTTTGATGCCGCTATAAGTTCTGGTTTAGCTATAATGGCTTGCAATAGACACTTATATAGACCTCACGCTGAAATAAAAAAGCCAGCGTTAAATTTAAACATTGCAAAGTATACTAACAATGGTAATACATCTAAATTAATAAAATAAGTATGGCAGAGTCTGTTATAAAGAATTATTTTCCAAGTCAAACCGTAAGTGATGCTGAAAAGCTTAGTTATGATTACGGTTTAAAAGTTGCAAAAGCTATAGAACAAGAGTGGTTTAATGGCGATAAAATAACTAGCAAGTATAGAAATAGTCTAAATGATTTTCACAGGCTAAGGCTTTATGCTAGAGGAGAGCAATCAATACAAAAGTATAAAGATGAGTTATCTATAAATGGAGACTTGTCTTACTTGAATTTAGACTGGAGCCCAGTTCCTATTATACCTAAGTTTGTTGATATTGTAGTAAATGGTATAGCTGAAAGAACTTACGATATAAAAGCTTACTCACAAGATCCTAATGGAGTTGCAAAAAGAACTAGATACATGGAGTCAATTATGGACGATATGGAGTTTAAAGATTTAAACGATTTAGTTTCAACTCAATTTAACTTAGACTTAAGAGAAAGTGAAGAGCCTGTTTTACCTCAAACAATTGAAGAGCTACAGCTTCACATGCAGCTTAGCTACAAGCAAGCAGTAGAGTTGGCTGAAGAACAAGCTCTAAATGTTTTACTAGATGGTAACAAATACGAATTAACTAAAAAAAGATTTTTCTACGATTTAACTGTTTTAGGTATTGGTGCTGTAAAAAATAACTTTTCAACATCTGAAGGAATAACAATAGATTACGTAGATCCAGCTGATCTTGTATACTCATATACAGATTCGCCTTATTTTGATGATATATATTATGTTGGAGAAGTTAAGTCAATACCAATAAACGAACTTGTAAAACAGTTTCCACATCTAGACCAGGAAGAAATAGAAGATATAGCTAAAAATTCTAGTTATTACAGAAGCAATAATCAAGGAAGATATAGCACAGACAAGGACGATAATAATAAGGTTCAAGTTTTGTATTTTAACTTTAAAACTTTCATGAACGAAGTATATAAAGTTAAGCAGGTTGGATCTGGAGCTGAAAAAGCTATAGAGCGAGACGACACGTTTAATCCTCCTAATGAAGCTGAAGACTACTACAAGCTGCAGAGAGCTGTTGAAGTGTTATACGAAGGAGTTTTAATACTAGGGACTAATAAGCTCGTTAAGTGGGAAATGGCTAGAAACATGATGAGGCCAAAAAGCGACTTTACTAAAGTTAAAATGAATTATTCTATTGTAGCGCCTAGAATGTACAATGGTAAAATAGAATCACTAGTTAAGCGTATTACAGGTTTTGCTGATATGATTCAGCTTACTCATTTAAAATTACAACAAGTAATGTCAAGACTTGTTCCGGATGGCGTTTACTTAGATGCGGACGGTTTAGCTGAAATAGATTTAGGTAACGGTACAAATTATAATCCACAGGAAGCTTTAAATATGTTTTTCCAAACAGGTTCTGTTATTGGTAGATCATTTACTTCTGAAGGAGACGTGAATCCTGGCAAAGTGCCTATTCAAGAAATACAGTCAAGCTCTGGCGGGCAAAAAATGCAAAGTCTTATACAGACTTACAATTACTATTTGCAGATGATACGCGATGTCACCGGTCTAAATGAAGCTAGAGATGGTAGCATGCCAGATAAAAACGCTTTAGTCGGTGTTCAAAAGCTTGCTGCAGCAAATAGCAACACCGCAACAAGACATATATTACAAGCTGGTTTATTTTTAACAGCTGACACCTGCGAGTGTTTATCGCTTAGAATATCTGATGTATTAGAGTACTCTCCAACAAAAGATGCTTTCGTGCAAGCTATTGGAGCACATAATGTAGCTACGTTAGAAGAACTTGAAGAACTGCATATGTATGATTTTGGTATATTTTTAGAGTTAATGCCAGATGAAGAAGAGAAAGCAAAGCTGGAAAACAATATTCAAATGGCGTTACAGCAACAGAATATAGAACTAGAGGACGCTATTGATCTTAGAGAAATAAGAAACATAAAACTTGCTAATCAACTTCTTAAAATACGTAGAAAGAAAAAGCAAGAAAGAGATAGAGCTTTGCAATTAGAAAACATACAGGCTCAAACTGAATCTAATGCTCAAGCGGCTCAACAAGCAGCTCAAGTAGAAGTGCAAAAAGAACAAGCACTTACTCAAAGCAAGATGCAACTAGAAAGTCACAAAGCACAACTTGAGGCTCAAAAAATGCAACAAGAAATAGAAGCTAAAAAACAATTAATGGAAGTTGAGTTTTCCTACAACATGCAGCTAAGAAAAGCTGACTCTGACAATTTGACTCAAAAGGAAAGAACAAAAGAAGATCGTAAGGACGAAAGAACTAAAATACAAGCTTCACAGCAGTCAGAGCTTATAGATCAAAGAAATAAAGGTAAAGCACCTAAAAACTTTGAGTCTGCAGGTAATGATAGTACTGGAAGTGGATTTGACTTAGAAGCGTTTACGCCTAGGTAGATTTATTAATTATTTTATATTATATTATGGAAGAAAATGAAAACGTAGTTGAAGAAACTACACAAGAAACAAACAAGGTTGATGAAAGTAAATTTGAAAGCGCTGGAGATGACAGCGTTGCTAAAGTTGACTTAAGTACACCTGTAGAAACTGAAACCGATGAAAAAGACCAAGCTGAAGATGATGGAGTTGACAACACAGGAGTGGTTGGAAGCGATGAAGCTACCGAGCCCGCACAGGAACAAAAAGAAGTACAGGAGGAAAACGAAACACAAGAACCTCCAGTATTAGAAGAAGTTGTTGACGAAGAGATTGAAGAAGTTGTTGAGCAGGTTGAAGAAGCTATAGCTCAATCAGAAGCCACTGGAAAACCATTACCAGAAAACGTCCAAAAGTTAGTTGACTTTATGGAGGAAACTGGTGGTGATATAAACGACTATGTTAGACTCAATAAAGATTACAGCCAAGCAGATGGCGATGAAGTTTTAAGAGAATACTATAGATTAACTAAACCTCATCTTGACGTAGAAGAAAGATCGTTTTTATTAAATGAAAACTTTTCTTTTGATGAAGACGTAGATGATGAAGTAGACATAAGAAAAAAGAAAATCGCTTACAAAGAGCAAGTTGCCGAAGCGAAAGCCTATTTAGACGGGCAAAAGTCTAAGTATTACGATGAGATTAAAGCTGGTTCAAAGCTAACTGTAGAACAACAGAAAGCCGTGGATTTCTTTAATCGATATAACAAGGAATCAGAAGCTAGTGAAGCACTGCAATCTAAGTTTCTTAAAAAGACTGATTCAGTCTTTACCAATAAGTTCAAAGGTTTTGAATATAATGTTGGTGACAAGAAATATAGATTTAATGTAAAAGATGCTACAAAGGTTAAAGAGACCCAAAGCGACATTAACAACTTTGTCAAAAAGTTTTTGAACGAAGACGGAACAATGTCAGATGCTAAAGGTTATCATAAGGCTTTGTACTCGGCAATGAACTCTGATGCTATAGCTCAACATTTCTACGAGCAAGGTAAGGCTGACGCTTTAAAGAAAAGTGTTGCTAAGTCTAAAAACGTAGATATGACGCCACGTCAAAATCACAATGAGTTTGAGGCTGGTGGAATAAAAGTTAAGGTGTTAGGAAACGACTCTTCTGATTTTAAGTTTAAAATTAAAAACAGAAAATAATTTATTAACCCATTTAAAACTATAAAAAATGGCAATTTCAAATCCAGGCGCTGGTCACTCCGGCGTCACAGGTAGCTTGAATAGTGTAGCAGCTTCACAAAAAGCGCTATTATCTTCAAACTACATTGACTTTACTGCATCAGGCACAGAAGGCTGGGCTCAGCAGTATTTACCAGACCTAATGGAAAAAGAGGCTGAAGTATTCGGTAACAGAACTATTTCAGGATTCTTATCTCAAGTAGGTGCTGAAGAAGCGATGACTTCTGACCAAGTTATTTGGTCTGAGCAAGGTCGTTTACACTTATCTTACACAGGTACTATCAATAACACGACAGGTGTGTTTGCTTGTCTAAAAGATATTGACGGCAACGATTTAACTACTACTCACGGTGTTCGTATTAACGACATAGTTGTTGTAGCTACAGCTGAGGGTGTTATCAAATGTCTATGTACAGCTGTTTCAGGTGCTGATATTACATTGTTACCTTACGAGCAAGCTAACATCGATGATGCTAGTGCTTTCGGTACAGGTACTTCTAATGCTGCTACTATCTTAGTTATCGGTTCTGAATTTGGTAAAGGTAAGCAAGGGCAAGGCGCTACAACTGCAACTGTAAATAACGGTTTCGGAGCTGTAGAACCTACTCACAAGTCTTTTACAAACAAGCCGATTATCTTAAAAGATTACTACGAAATCAACGGATCTGATGTATCTCAAATTGGTTGGGTAGAAATCTCTGGAGAAGATGGACAGAACGGTTACTTATGGTATCTAAAAGCTGAAGGCGAAACTCGCTCTCGTTTTTCTGATTACCTAGAAATGAGCATGCTAGAAGCTGTTAAAGGTATTCCTGGAAACTCAACTGCAGAAGGTACTATCCGTACTGCTGGTGACACTTTCGGTACTGAAGGTTTATTCGCTGCTATTGAAGATAGAGGTAACATTACAACTGGTATTACTGGTGTTAACGCTGCTACTGATTTAGCTGAGTTTGACGCTATCTTAGCAGAGTTTGACAAGCAAGGTGCTATTGAAGAAAACATGATGTTCGTTAACCGTGCTTCTAGCTTGGCTATCGACGATATGTTAGCTTCTATGAACTCTTACGGTGCTGGTGGTACTTCTTACGGAGTATTTAACAACTCTGAAGATATGGCTTTAAACTTAGGTTTCTCTGGATTCCGTAGAGGTTCTTATGATTTCTACAAATCAGATATGAGATACTTAAATGACAAATCTACTCGTGGATCTATCAACGATAGAGCTGCAGGCTTTGGTATCCGTGGGGTTATTATCCCAGCTGGTGTGTCTACTGTATACGACCAAACATTAGGAAAAAATCTTAAACGTCCGTTCTTACACGTACGTTATAGAGCTTCTCAAATGGACGATAGAAGAATGAAAACTTGGATTACTGGATCTATTGGCGGAAACGTTACTTCTGATCTTGATGCAATGCAAGTTAACTATTTATCTGAAAGATGTTTAGTTGTACAAGGTGCTAACAACTTCATGTTAATGAAGTAAGCATATTATTAGGTCGGGGCTTCGGCCCCGATCTTTTTTTTTAATTTTTTATTATATTATATCATGGCAAAAAAACAAACAAACAAGGCTAGTGTAGCGCCTGAAGTAAAAGCTACCAATGAAATGCAAGAGGTTGTTATTGAAAAACCTAAAAAGCAAGTTAAACCAAGTTGGGAAGTAAAAGATAGAGTTTATTATTTGAAAAACAATAAAACTGCTTTGTCTTATTCTATGAAGTCTTCTGGAATATATTATTTTGACGAAGAAAAAGGTTACGAAAGAGAGCTTAAGTACTGTGAAAATCAAAGAACGACTTTTGTTGACGAAATGCAAGGTGATCAAAGATTATCACATATTATTTTTAGAAACGGAGCTCTTTATGTTCCAAGAGAAAAAGTAACTTTGCAAAAATTACTTTCGTTATACCACCCGATGAGAGACAAGCTTTTTTACGAGCACAAACCTCAAGAGGTTGCTGCTAGTGAGCTTGACTATCTAGAAATGGAAGCTGACGCTTTAGTACTAGCAAGAACGCTAGATATTGATAAGATGGAAGCTATTATGAGAGTAGAAGTAGGTTCTAAAGTATCAGAGATGAGTTCTAAAGAGCTTAAACGTGACTGCTTGCTATTTGCAAGAAAAAATCCTGAGTTATTCTTAGAGCTAGTCGAAGACGACAACGTAGAGCTTAGAAACTTTGGTATAAAAGCTACAGAGCTTGGTATTATTAAACTTTCATCAGATCAAAGAACTTTTACATGGGGTTCTAACGATAGAAAGCTAATGACAATTCCGTTTGATGAGCACCCATATTCTGCTTTAGCCGCATGGTTTAAAACAGACGAAGGTATGGAGATATATTCAAACATAGAAAAACAACTAAGCATGTAATTACCCTATAGTAGAGCAGCCACTCTTCGGGGTGGTTGCTTAACTATAAAAATAAAACATAATGGCAGTAAGTGTAGACACAGTATATCAAACAGTATTGGCGCTAGCCAACAAAGAGCAAGGAGGATACATAACTCCTCAAGAATTTAACTTATTTGCTAATCATGCTCAATCAGAAATATTTGAGCAATACTTTTACGATCTTAATCAATTTAAAAGAGGTAGAGGCAGTGACGATAATGAGTCTGATATGGTTTCTTTGCTAGAAGATAAAATAGCTATATTTAGCTCAATATCAACGCTTTCAAATCAAGATCCAAACGCAAGCAACTCAAAGTTTACATTACCTAGTAGTTTTTATAGACTAATAGACGTCAGAACTGGATCTAGCCATAGCAACGTTCAAGTAAATAAACTTTCAAGAAAAGACTTTTGGGAATACAATCAAGGCCCACTTACTAAAGGAACCTTAAGTAGACCTAACTGCTACCTTCATCAAGATGGAGTAATTTGGGTAAATCCTGATGGAATAGAAAAAATACACGCAAACTACATTAGAAAGCCAAAAACTCCTAAGTGGACATATGTTGTTGTAAATGAAAAAGCTTTATGGAACCCTATGGCTTCAGACAAGCAAGACTTTGAGCTTCACTCCTCAGAGCAGCATAACTTGGTTGTTAAGATACTAAAGCTTGCGGGTGTTTCTATAAAAGACTACAACTTAGCTCAAGCTGCAGGTCAAAACGACGTTCAAAATATTCAACAACAAAAATCTTAAGTAAATGGGTTTAATAAATAAAACTGACAAACAATATTACGAAGGTAATAATTTAGGAGGCTATCAGTTCGTATCGCTAGACGATGTTATATCTCAATTTATGGCTGTTTATGTTGGCGATGAGAAAATAATAAACAAAGTGAGTAGATCTGATGTAAGTTTCTGGGCTCAACGAGCTTTAGCTGAACTTTCATTTGATACTTTAAAATCTATTAAGTCTCAGCAAATAGACTTACCGCCTAGCTTAACAATGAGGCTTCCTAAAGATTATGTTAACTATACTCACTTAAGCTACGTAGACGCTTCTGGTGTTAAGCACCCGTTGTATCCAACTAAAGATACGAATAATCCTTTTCAAGTAACTCAAGATGCGGATAAAGAATATATTTTTAATGAGCTAATAAGTTCTGGCATTAATTTAAACACTCGAGGAGGGTGGGACTTTACCGCAGAAGGAATGAAAGGTGTTAAGAAAGCGGGTGAACTTACTTGGGGCACATCGCTTGGAATTAATAACACCTTAAAAATAGGTCAAGCTCCTAGAAGAAGATTTTCACCTATAGAAGGATTTGTTGTATCTGGTTATCACGAGGTTGACGTGTCAATATTTAAAAAAGCTTTTTTTTCAGCTTCAGCAACAACAGTAGCACCAAGCACGCAGGTTATCACTCAAGCGGAAGTAGACGATCTAGCTGTAAATGGAACTAAAGTAGATGGAGAAGTACCTTACGCTAGTACCGCCGCAACATACAACACTCCTGGTACAACTATAAGGGTTGGTTTAAGTACTAGTATTCCTTCAAACAACGTTAGACAAAACGGATGGGGATCTCCAGACGCAAGTGACTATGATCCACCTAGTCCAAACTTAGATCCTGCTTATTTTGATATTGGATACCTTGAGTGGAGCAATGGCGAAACAGGTGAAAAGCAGTTAGAAACCAGCGTAGACTTTACGAATATGCAAGGCTCTATTTACGTTACTATTATAGCTATAGCGCCTTGGACAGAGACAGACGTACCAACTTCAGCGAGTACAATAAGCCAAATACTTCAAGTAGAATCTACGGTATCTAACATATCTTTAGAGTCTGATATATCAGTAGGCTTGTTAGATCAAACTGGAGCTGAAGAATCATCTACGTTTACTAACTATAAAAATTCAAACCCAAGCGAAAACGCTAGAGCTGACGATTATATAGATGATATATATTGGCCTAACGAAGGTGAAAGATACGGATTAGATCCAGTAAGAGCACAAGTAAACGGATCTTTTTACATTGACGAAAGATTAGGTAAAATAAACTTTAGCTCTAACATTTCTGGAAAAACTGTGATCTTAGACTACATAAGTGATAGTCTTGGAACTGACAGCGAAATGCAAGTGCATAAGTTTGCAGAAGAAGCTTTATATAAGTGGATAACATACGGTGTTTTATCTACTAAATCTAATGTTCCTGAAATGATAGTAAGGCGCGCAAAAAAAGAAAAGTTTGCTGCTACTAGACAGGCTAAACTAAGATTATCAAACGTTAAGTTAGGTGAGATAACCCAAGTATTAAGAGGGAAGTCTAAACAAATAAAACACTAGTAAATGGCGGAAATCAAAAACACTTTTAGTCAAGGTAAAATGAACAAAGACCTTGACGAAAGACTTATACCTAATGGACAATATAGAGACGCTTTAAACGTTGAAATAACTTCTGATGGTGAGTCTGCAGAGACAGGTAGCGCTGGTACAATATCTAATATAAAAGGTAATATACCTTTAGAAAACGTTGTACCAAGTGATAAATGTGTTTGCGTAGGAAGTGTTGCAGATGAAAAAAATAATAAGCTATATTGGTTTGTTAAGTGTGAAGGATTTCCGCAGTCTGGAGACACAGCGTTTCCTAATAGAGATGCTATAATAGAGTACGATACCGTATCAAAAGAATCTACTTTCCTTATTACTGATCTCCGTAGTAAGTTTACTAACTCTGCTGGAAGCACAGTAAAGCCTATATTAAATTTTTCTGGCAAGAAAATAACTTCAATAAATATAATAGATCAGTATTTAATATGGTCTGATGGAGAGACAGAGCCTAAAAAAATAAATATTGAAAAAGCTAAAGAAGCTACAATAAAACAAAACAACGGCACAAATGGAAGAGGATCTTTAAACCATCACTCTTATCTATATGTTAATGGTGTTAACACTGTTCAGTACTTACAAGAAGAAAATATAACTGTAATAAAGAAAAAGCCTTTAATGGCTCCTAGATATAGTGTTGTTAGTGCTAAGAATTCTGAATTTGATCCTAAATTAAATCCTACGCCTCTTAAAAAAGCTATATTTGAAAAAATATTCCCTAGATTTTGTTTGAGATATAAATACCAAGATGGTGAGTATTCTGCTTTTGGACCTTTTACTAATGTTATATTTAACCCTGAGTTTGTAGGTGAATATTCTGTACTAAACGCTTTTACAGCAAAAGAGCCTTATAACAAGGCTATGGTTAACGCTATAAGAACAATAAATTTTTATGGTTTAGTTACTCCAGATATGCCTAAAGACGTTGTGCAGATAGACATTTTGTATAAGCAAGAAAACTCTACTGTAATTCACAATGTAGGTAGCATTAAAAATACAGATCCAGAATGGTTTGAAGATGGTAACTGGTTTAAACAACAAGGATTAGCAGACTACGATAGTTATAACCCTACTACTAAAGGCGTTTTTATTGTAGACACAGAAAACATACACGCCGCTTTACCTGAAAATCAATTTTTAAGAGTATGGGATGCTGTGCCAAGAAAAGCACAAGCTCAAGAAGTAACTGGAAATAGATTAGTTTTTGCCAACTATACTGAGGGTTACGATATGGTTGTGGACAACTCTGACTTTAAACCTAAAGTTTTAGGAGACTTTGAGCCAAGGCAAATTGATGTTGATAGTATTTTTAGAGGTGAAGGCGCCTTTGGATACTCGCTAAACATGTCGCAGAACTTAACCGGTAGATTTGAAAACGCTACATCAATATCTTCAACTAGGGATAGAGGTAATATTTATTCGTACGTAGCCGCTCCAGTAGCAGATCCATCTCGACCATTAGCATATGCTTATACTGGCTACAGAGGAGCAGGATTGCCTACTATAAAATCTCAACGAGACTACCAATTAGGTGTTGTCTTTGGAGATGAATACGGTAGAGAAACACCTGTATTTACTTCCGATCTAGCTACAGTAAAAATTCCTTGGGAAGGAGCTTACGGACTATCTGCTAGCACGTCATTATCTATAGCTGCATCACTAGGCAACACCCCGCCTAGTTGGGCTAAGTATTACAAGTTTTACATAAAACAATCTGCTGGAGAGTATTATAATATAGCGATGGATAAAGTGTATAGACCAGCAACTTCTTCTCCAGAGTTTGATAACGACTTAAATCACGTTTGGGTTTCTTTTGCTTCTTCTGATAGAGATAAAATAGATACGGGTGAATATATAACAATTAAAAAGATTATAAACGATTATGCTACTCAAATACAAAAAGAAAATAAATATAAAGTACTAGACATTTCAAACGAAATGCCAGACTCTATAGCTTTTGAGTATTATAATTTAGGAACTAGAAGTAATATAAATAGTGCTTTAACTGATGAAAATATAACAGATGCAATTCCTATATTTACACAAGATCCTACGTCAAATGAAGAAAATAGAATAGACAGAATAACTAACACTATTGAGATTTCAAAAACAAACTGGCTAGCTGGAAGTGGAGCTGCTTTAACTAAAGAAGATATTGACGGTTACACAGAAAGAGATGGTGGATTATATATTTCTTGGAGAAGATCTACACAGTCTAGTAGAGTTTTTTCCAAAAGATATAAGGTAACTTCTGTAACTTTTCAAAGTAATAAATACATATTAAAACTTGCTGAATTTATACAAGAGCAAGATGCTAAGTTAGCTGCTAATAGTTCTGATTTATCTACTACTTCAGTAGGTTTAGGTGGTACTGTAACGGCTGACACTTTAACTTTTCAAATAGAAAGAAAAGAAAAGAAAACTAAAGAGGCTTTTGATGGCAGGTTTTTTGTTAAGATAGCCGCAGATTATATATTAGAAGAATACTTGCTTAGCGAGTTTAAAGAAGAGTTTACTGATTTTTATGTTAACGGAGTGCAAAAGTTGTTTTATTTAGCAGATGGCATAACTACAGGTTTTGACGCCTCGTCTGCTATAGTTAACTCTGAAAACTCAGCTGAAATACAGTCTTATCAAGATGACAGTGATGTTACTTCTCCTAGCGATATTCATTCTGGAGGTTCTTTAACAGATCTTCAATCAGAGTGGCAAGCTTTAATGGACGATGATAACTTTGGTGTAAGAACAAGTCCTACAAGCAATAGCTCTGCTGGTAACGGTGGGTTTTTTATAGATGCAATGTATTTTGCCGCAATAAACAGTGATTCTGCAAATTCGTATGCTAAGTACGCTGGCCAAGGTTGGACTGGTAACTTATCTGTTGAATATCCTGAAATTGAGTGGGGTAGAATAATAGACTACAGAACAAGAGATAATGATCTTCCAGGCTCAGATTGGTTAACAACTCTTGCAACAAGCAGTTATGGTAGAGATTATAATGTAGCAGCTAGAAGAGCTAGGTACGGCTGGAGACAAGCTGGTGTTAATGAAAACCAGGAAACTAATGCCGATGCTTGGATAGAATCAAGTAGCGCGTCAAACTTTGGTGGTGGTGCATATAGAAGCCAGTGGAGAAACTGGAATCACGGAAATTTCTCAACATGGCAAGTTTTAGAAGGCACGTCAGAAACGGTAGAAACAGATAGAGAGTCTGAAGTAAATGGGTTTGAAGGCATTTTACAGCAAGCTTCTCCAGTTCATTATTCTTTACCTTCCGATGGTGGTTATAGAAATTTTCTCACTAACATATATGGTAAAATACCTAATGGAAGAACAACATCTAAAAATGTTTACAAGTCTAATATAAACGGTGTTACACCATCTTATTTACATTTGTCTTATTTAGGACCAGGGTATTCGGCTAATCTTTTTAATAGAAACTCAGTGCCTTCAGACGTAGGCTTGCATGGCGAAAAAGCTTTAGGTCGTTATTTAGGTGGAATATGGGGAGGCGGAGCATTTACAAACCAAAATGGAACTAACTTTGGTTCATCTAATATAAGGTTTGTTGAAATGGAAGGAACAAATTGGGAGGATAGAATAGCTTATTCTGACAATGGAAATATACAGCCTGCAGCTTCTAGCCGTGACACCACGCAGGAAGAAAATATGCCTTCAGATATAACAAGATCTAAGCCACCTAGACCTGGAGATGACACAAAGTACTTTGGGTACGACAGCAGCAAAGGAACACTTCATTCAAAGCAATGGGTTCCTGGTGGTGATGCTGGAACTATAGAGCACGTTTATAATTTTGCTACTCAAGATCTGCAGCAAGGTGCTCAATTTAGATTTAAAAACGATACAAGCGAAGATATATATACTGTGCTTGAAAAATCTGAGCTTCATATATATAATCACACTCCTTGGAAAGCTAGAAAAATATGGGATGGTACTGAGTACGTTTGGGGTAATGATAGTGTAGAAGAAGCTGTTGCCGCTTGGGCAGACACAGCCGATGTTAACGGTCAACCTGTTAACAATTTAGATGCTGAGTTTGGTGTTATGCTAAATAGATTAGAAGCGTTTGGTGATAGATCTAATAGAAGAACTACTTATGTATTGGCCTTAGATAAACCTGTACAAACATCTTCGTATAATCCTGTGCTAGGAGCAGACACGCAAGGCACGCAGGTGCTACCTGATGCCACTGCTTTTACTGATATAGAGTTTATAAGAAACAATCCTATGGTATTGACCGGTGAGGTTAATAAAGATCCAGCTATATGGGAAACTGAGCCTACAAGCAACAACGAGCTTGATGTTTATTATGAGGCTTCTAACGCTATACCTACCAAGCTTAATAAATATAATCTTGATTTGTTTGCGCCTCAAGGAACCAGAATAGAGTTTCCTAACATGGACAATAGTATTATAAAGCACGACTATGCTGTTTACTTGCGTAGATGGAATGGTCCAATGTCAAGCTATAACGATGAAGTAATAAGGCTTGAAGTTAGAGGTTTAAATGGTGGGGACACAGGTTTTAAATGGTTTTCTGGAGATACTAATATAGACTACAAAGGTCAAGATGTTAGGTTTTATAGACAAGACGGCAGTTACACTACAGCTACTACAGCTAACATTGATATAGAGCAGTTTTACATAGACACGGACAATATGACTGACGGGTCTGGCGATTACTGGAAAGGCAAAAACACAGCTGCGTATATATTTATTAAAAATACTATAGACCCTACGAAGCAAGTAGGATTAAGCTGGTTTAACGCGTTTACGTTTACCGACGGAGTTGAGTCTAACAGAATTAGAGACGACTTCAACGAAATGACAATATCTAACGGCGCTAGAGTTTCTACAACACTAGACGAGCCTTACAAAGAAGAAGTCAAATCTAATAGTTTAATATATTCTGGTATATATAACTCTAACTCTAAGTTAAACAGCTTAAACGAATTTATTACAGCTGAAAAAATAACAAAAGACTTAAACCCTACATACGGTAGTATACAAAAGCTTTTTTCAAGAAACTCAGATTTAATAGCTTTTTGCGAAGATAGGGTTGTTAAAATATTAGCTAATAAAGATGCTGTATTCAATGCTGATGGTAATCCTCAACTAATAGCGTCAAATAGAGTTCTTGGTCAAGCAACACCTTTTGCTGGCGACTTTGGTATATCTAAAAACCCAGAGTCTTTTGCTAAAGATTCTTATAGAGCTTATTTTGCTGATAAACAAAGAGGTGCTGTATTAAGACTTTCTATGGACGGATTAACACCTATATCTGAAGCGGGCATGGGTGATTGGTTTAGAGATGAATTAACCTCTACAGGTATAAGCATAATAGGTACGTTTGACGATCACGCTAGAGAGTACAATGTTACTATTAAAGAAGTTGTAGACTCTAATAGAATTCAAAACAATACTTTTGACTACGGGTCTGAAGTTAGCATTGTAAACATAGTTAATCCAGAGTTATGCACAAACCCTGATCTATCTGGTGGAGCAGAGTATACGCCTGTAGACCTTGTTAATGATATATATTATGCTGGACCAACTGCTGATTCTAGTTTAGGTATAAGTCTTGGTTTTGATGTGTATAGCAAAGTTCCTATAAGAAACAGATCTTTAGGTTATAAGTCTACAGTTAGAAACTGGCCAGCAATAGCTGAGGGATCTATAAGATCTTACGTTGCCGCAGTACCTGCTGTCTTAGCGGCTAACGCGGAATACGATGTTTACAATTTGCAAAACTCTAGTATGTCAGGTATTGATACAGTTTATAAGCTGTTTCATCACACGTTTAGAAACACTAATACTAATCCTTTTAACAACCCTACGCCTAACGGGTCAAGATCTACTCTTTCAACTGGCTCAACGTCTACAACAGAGGTAACTTCAGGGTATCTTTTAGCAAACAGTAGTGGAGATAGATACATAGGATCTAACGACTCTACTGAACCAGGATATGATAACGACGGCAATGGCGATACTGGCTCTTACACAAACTTACGTTCATACGGCAATGGCACTCAACAGGATTGGAATCTTAGAAGTATATTCTACGACTCAACAGATGCTACTAGTACGGCAACTGATAGTACCGACATAATATACACTCAAGAAGGAAACAACTCTGGTATTATATTTGGCAACTGTTACTTTGGCCACGAACCTGTTAATGGCGGTGGTTTAGCGGCAGATAGCAAAGAGATGTATATAGAAATTCCTGGATACTACGATGGAGATTACGGTGATAGAGTTGCAAGTGATGTAAAGAACTGGGGCGCTGATCCAGACAATCATTTAGAAGAAAATTTTGGCACAATGTACAACAACTCAGCGTTTAATAACGAAGAGTTTCATCTAAGTTATAGCATATCTAACTCACACGGCGGCGCAACTTATGATCATAAATGGTTTGTTGAAATATGGGCTGACGGTCAGCTTATAGACAACTCGTATTTAGTTGACACTGACACTGAAACAAACACTTTAGCTACAGGAAGTTATAATCCAGGCTTTGTTACTAGTAATACTACTATAACTCCTTCCGCGACAGTCGCTGGCACGCAAGCTTCGCCTTCGAGTTACACAGCTCAACTGCAGTTTAAGATACAAGATCCTAACACGTCTGCGGACTCTAGTCATAAAGTGTTTAGTCAAATTAAAGTTAGAATTGGTGTTACAAACTCAGATCAAACAGCAAACTATCCTGCAGATCCAGTTTACGCTATATTGCACCTTGCTAAGCTTACTAAAACAAAGAGACTAACACATCCTAAAATAACGGATTATGCAGGTGAGCCAGAAGTTTTAGCTATTCCAATTTCAGACACACCAGCTTGGTCAGAAGTTATTCACGAGCTTCACTATGAAAATGTATGGAATATTACTGCTGGAAATGGAAATAGATTTTACAAAGCTGAACAAACTTTAGGTGTAGCAAATCCAGGTGAGTGGATAACTAGCACTGACAACAATGGAAACACAGTACAGTGGTATAATTTTGTTGAAGGTAACAATGTTACAGTAAGCCCAGGTTACGACAATGCTATTGAGGGCGAAAACTCTTACACAGGTGCTGCGCCAGCAGAATATATAACTACCCCTAACGGTAGTGACTTACCGTTGTTTAATCAATACACTGAAGCTACTAGTTTAAGTAGTGATCCTAACGAAATACCAACAGACTGCAGAGGAATACTTATTCAAAATGATGGATCTAACGAAGGTAGCTTTTATTTCGCGCAACCTTTAAATAACGAGTCTAAGTACGTTGTTGGAAATTGGTATTGTGTTGATGTTTTTCTCGACTCTAGTTATCCTAATGTGGCTTTAAATAATCTTTTAATACCTAACGTACTAGGTGCAGGTAGCGGTTTAGACAACGCTTATGGAACAGACCACACTCAAGACATAGCTGGCTATCCATCGTATCACTTTGGTAAAGTTGGAGGATCAAGTACAGCTGGTTATAGCAAGTCTATAATTTTAATGCCTGTTACAAATAACGAATGGCCTTTAGGTAATGGAAACGAAGTCTATAGAGCTATATTCCAATACAATGCTACTGAATATGCTCAAGAAGCTCAAGGTCAAAACTTTGTGTTACAAGGCTGGAATGCCGACTGTTTGATTAGAACTATATCTTTATATGATATAACAGAGCAAGCCACCATGGGTAAGCCTAATGGTTGGAACGTTCCTCAAGACGCTTGGGTTAGTGAGCATTCTATGCATGAGTTTATAACAGAGCAAACTAATGATAATCTTGAGCCTGAATGCTATTTTAGACATAACATGCTTTGTTGGAACACGGAAAGATCTAGTCACGTTTATTGGAATAATTATCACTACAATGGCAACGGACCTTTAGATGAAACAGAAGAATCTTATAGTGGATACTTGCTTAACTTTACAATAGAAAACAATCCAGACTTTGAAACCTTTGAAGGCAAGTTAAGAATTAGAGTTACAAACAGATGGAATGAGCAAACAAATTCTTTAGATGGAGCTTACATTAGAGATATAGATACGCCCGGTGACTACTCTATATTAATGAACTTTAACTCTATAGATCCAACTATAATTTCTGCGCCAGAAGGCTCTGAAGTAAGTGGTGTGTCGTTTGCTAATCAAAGTGATTATGCTCAGATTGAAAATCATAGAAGTAAAATAGTAGTATTCCCAGAAACCGGTGGCTGCACAGGCGCTTTAAGCAGTTTGTCGTTAGTTGACGCTACACAGTACTACGAGGGTGGCGGTATAGATTCTTGGGTTATAACAGGTTATGATAGGTCAGCGGCAAACCACATTTCTTGGAATCAAGAAGACTTAAACATTGTGTTTAATAATGCTCCTGTTATAGATGACTTAACAGAACAACCGGTTCAAACAGAGCAAAGAGTTGGTCATATTGAATCTAACTCTAATGTAACTTTTGGCTTAACGGCAAGTGAATTTACAGGAAGCATAAAAGCATATTACTACAATAGTTCTAACAAAGGGTTTAGTGTTGTTTACAATTCTGATGATAGCTATTCAAGCGTATTTAATTTAGACGAAGTTAGACCTAGCGACGCTTTAATAAATACTTTAGTCATTAAAACTAATGAAGACAACACTAGCTGCGTTATAGACGACATATTTTTATTTAAAAGTGCTGACGCTGGCTTTGAGCCAACAACTATAAGTTACAGTGAAGAAGTTAAAGGCTGGACTAGTTTAAAATCTTTTCACCCAGAATCTGGTGTGAGTGTTGCTAGACAATATTACACAATGCTGAACGGTGAGCTATGGCACCACCACGCTAACGATGTTAGAAATAACTTTTATGGGCAACAGTATGATAGTGATATAACTTTAATTATGAACGCTGATCCTTCTACAGTTAAAAACTTTAGAGCTGTTAGCTACGAAGGAACTCAAGCTAAGGTTCATGAGTCTAAGCAAGTATTTTTAGGTGTAAATGATTTAGGAGATAATTTGTACGCTAGCTCAGCAGATAATTATAATTTTTCTTCAAAACACGGTTGGTTTGCTGAAGATATACACACTGATACTCAACATGGGTCTATAAAAGAGTTTATTAAAAAAGAAGGCAAGTGGTTTAATAACATAAAAGGAAAAAATACAGGCGACTCTGTGACTATGGAAGAAGTAGGACAATTAAGCTTTCAGGGCTTGGGGTTTGCTGAATCTATAACGCTTACTGTTGATAGCGCGCCTGCAGAATAACTTTAACAATAATCAAATGGCTATAATAAACGAAATGCAAATAAATACTGAGGCTGTACCATCTACTGGTGGTACTAAGTATTTTAGCATAACAGGTGATGATGATGCTCAGTTTATGATTCAAGCCGTTACTTCTGAAGGTGTTTTTTATAATTTTACTACAAAACAATTCACAGCTGGAGAAGGTTTTAACTCTAATCACAATAAGTTAGTTAAATTGAGTGGTCAATATAACTCTTCAATACACTTTCCAAGTGGAGCTACTACAACGTACAGTATTATTTTAATAACAAATGGATTTGACACAACTATCAACAACGATACTAGAAAAGTAAGTGTTAAGAAAGTTACGCAAAGTAGTGAAACAACGCTTACGTTTGCTTTTGCTACAGACAATCCAAACAAGTACAGTTCTAGTCCAGCAGCGGCGAACGTTACATCTAGTGGGACGCCAGGAGTAGCTACAAGTGTAGGTGTAAACAATACTAGCACGGTAACAAACGCTGACAACGACACTCACGGCAGTGGATTTGCTACTTTAAAATGGGATAGAGATATAGTACAATATAACGGCGATAACATGTGGTACTGTCAAAAAACAGCCACGGTAAACGGCGCTAGCTCTAGTACTGTGTTAACACTAGATAGTGTAGATGAAATTGCGATAGGATCTCAAATAACTTATATCACAGGTACAACTGCTCCTGGTGCAACAACAATAGTAAAAGGTATAGATGCTGACGCAAAAACAGTAGTACTATCTAGATCTCAAGCTTTTAGCGACGGCGCTACGGTAACTATAAGATCTTACGGTGCGTCTTTAATAAATAGTGTTGCTGGCACTAGCGTTAGCTTTTCCGCAGTTGTAGCTATTAAAACTAGCGGTACAAACAAAACCTATACTACTAACGGAGCTACTAACACAAGCAACACTATAAACTTGAACGGATCGCGAGGATTAGGTAAAAGCGCTATAATTTCAGGTACAGGGATAAATAGATCAAACTCTGGCGATGTTATACACTCTGTTAGTCTTAGCGCTAGCGGTGGAAGTATAGTTGTAGGAGATAATGACGCTGGTACATCTGGAGATCTTCAAACTTTACCGGACAACCTCACAATTAATACAGACTCTATTAGTACTATAGATGTTCATTTTAGAACGGAAATAAATAGTTATCCATCAACCAACAAGACGATAAACTTAGATTTAGATAGAATATTAACTCCATTAGCAACATCATGATAATAAATTTTTCTTCAGCAATCGATAACAGCTCCGTGGCCGTTGGTGATATAGCCTACGCGTCTTCTGTTAGCTCCATAAAAAACGGACTGCAATACTTTGGTGAAGGCGGTGCAACACCTAATAGAGTTGGAAGAATAATATCTGTAGGTTCTAACTTTATCGAAGTAGAGTCTGATTCATTAAGCCCAGTTGAAGGAGATTTTATAATGTTTTCAAAAGATAACTCTGTTAACGAAGCTAGTTTGAAAGGTTATTATGCTAGTATTACAATGAAAAATGAATCTACAGACAGAGCAGAGCTTTTCGCCGTTAACGCTGTAGTTCATGAAAGTAGTAAATAGTATGCTTAAAATGTGACTATATACACTATAATAGAATTAAATTAAATAATGAGTGAACAAGTTGCATTTAGAACCTTTAAAGAAGGTGACTACGAAATGTGTTGTGATTGGTGGAGATGGTGGTGGAAAGAAATACCGGTAAAAAGAAAAGTTTTACCAAACGATGAAAGATGTTTCGTAATAGAAAATAATAACATACCTGTAGCTGCGGTTTTTTTATACGCGGCTGTAAATCCAGAGGTAGGTTATCAAACATGGTTAGTGTCTAATCCAGAGTACAAACAAAAAGATAGAAGAAAAATGCTAGAGTTGCTAGTAGCAAACGTGGCAAAGGAAGCGAAAGAAACCTGGGGTATGTCAATGTTATTTACAGTATGTGTAAACAAACACATGGAAAACATTCACGAAAACCAAGGTTGGTTTATAGAACGATCAGCGCCTTGTTACGAGGCGTTCAAATACTTATAATATGGGTAGAGCAGCACAAAGAAGAACAGAGCAGCAAATTACAGGCGCTACAGAAACTCAACTACAAGAGCAACGCGCATTTCAAGACAGACAAAGACAAGCTTTAGACGCTCAAAGAGCAAGTTATGAAAACTTTGAGTTTACAAATCCTTTTGCTGGTATGGAGAATACCATGGAGGATTTACAGGTTAATACAGTTGCGGCTGACTTTCAAGCAGAGCAAGGTAGACAGCAAAGAGCAAATTTATTAAGTGGGTTAAGAGGAGCGGCCGGAGGTTCTGGTATCGCTGGTTTAGCTCAAGCATTAGCTAATCAAGGAACCTTACAATCAAGAAAAATATCTGTAGACATAGCAAAACAACAGTCAATGAATGAAAAGCTTGCCGCTCAGCAAGGTATGCAGATACAACAACTAGAACAGCAAGGAGAAGCCGCCGTTCAGCAAGCGTTGGCCAGCAGAGAGTCTACGCTACTTGGCATGGAAATGGGTGAAATGGCTGGTGCTAGAGCTGGCGTACAAGCTGCTTACGGAAATCAAATGGCAGGGCTCGGCGCTATATCAGGCATGCAAAACGCTCGTATGGGTATGTATGGACAAATAATAGGTGGTGTTGCTCAAGGAGTTAGCACTGCTGTTACAGGAAACATTATAGGATAAAACGATGGCAAAAGGAGGAATAAATTTAACACCAAGAGCAGACGCTACTTTAGTTAACCAAGCCGCTCGTATGGGTATGGCTGGAGTGCCAAAAGATCTTAGCAAGACGTTCAAAGGAATGTCTGATAGTTATGCTTCAGCAATGAGCACTATAGGTGAGGTTGGCAACGCAATAGGTCAAACGTTAGGAAAACTAGCAGGTGAAGGTATTAAAATAGCTACTGAAAACTTAAAAAACAGGCAAGCTGGAACTTATGATGATTTTACAGACGGAGGGCTTGACGAAACAGCTAGAACTCTTTTGGAAGATTTAAAAGAAAAAGGTAGATTTTTAAAAGACACAGACGGCGACGGTAAAAAAGAAATTACTGATAGATTTAAGTTTGGTAAAGAAGGCAAACAAGCTAGACAAGAGTTTAGAAAAGAGAAAAAACAAACCTTAGCGCTTTTAGAAGATATAAGAAATAAACAATATGGAAATTTAGAAGCCGCAAGTAGAGGTGAGATTATTGAAGGAGCTTCTTCTGCGACTCAATTAACCATGAATAATGCTATAGCCGCTGGCGCCGAAGGTCTTGGCACAAACACTTCTTTTCCAGGAGTAAAAGCGGTTTCTTACATTACTGAGGTTGATGGTAAAAAATCTATAGCATACAGGCTTCAAGATAAAGACGGAAATTTAATAAAAAGCATTAACGAAGTAACTAATCAAATAGAATTAGCTGCCGGAGAAGACGATGCTTATTCTGTTGCTGCTAACAAGATAGACAAGTTAATAACTAAAAAAGATGCTTTAGTTGTAGAAAATTTTTCTAAAATAGGGGCAAACTCTTATAACAGTGGCTTAAAAAATCAAGAGTTTCAAGTTAATAAAACAAAATCTGACATATTAACTTCAGTTAAGACAGATGATGCTTTTTCTACAGCTGTCCATAGTAACGAGCTAGGATTAGATCAATCTTATGCTGACATGCTTTCTTCTTCTAATAGTATAACAGAGGAAATGTATACGTCTCTTTTTGACTTAAACAAAGACGGAACTATAGATGCTAGCGAACAGGCTAAAGCCGATTCTAACGTTAGAAGACTTGGCTTTGACAACAAAGAAGAGTTTATGAGCGTTGATAATATGCTAGCCTTAAAAAAAGCGATGTTAGATCCTACTAACATAGCGGCTAGAAATATATTTGCTAATTGGGCTACAGGCGAAATGGCAGACCAACATATACTCGGAGGACAAGATTACACTAAAACTTTAAATGTAGAAACAGCTGCAGAAAAAAGACAAAGATTAAAAGACGAAAAAAGATCTAGCACAATTGACGCTTTAAAAATTGGACAAAAAATTATAGAATATGATAATACTAGAGTTTTGTTTAGTGAAAATGGAGTTGATTATGCTCTTTTAACTAAAAATGAACTTAGCGACGTAGATAAAAATGGTCTTTCTGCTATTGACAATGCTCAGTTCTTTAATAGAGGAAACTTTATAGTTAGTTTAGGTGGCGAGGTTTTACCTGGAGAGTTTGATGATGATAATAGTGTCAATGAAAAGGAAGAAGAAGAGTTTAACGCTAAGCTTGGAGCTTTAGGAAATAAAGTTAATGCAGATGGAAACGGTGAAATATACGTAAACCAAAAATTTGATGGCGGCTTCCGTAGTCAAGCGGGCTACGAAGGGTATTTATTTGAGTCTAATAGCGAAAAATTCATTGCAGGTACTTTAAACAGAGAGTATAAGTCTCTAGGCTTTAGATTTGAAATGAAAGGTGCAAACAGAATAACAGCGTTTGGTGAAGATAAAGATGGAAAAGAGATATTTGAAACTTTTAAAACAAATCAAGGCGACGCTCTAAATAAAAACGAAGAACTTAGATTAAAGCAGTGGATGCAAGACAATAAGCCTGCTTTAAAATAAAAATAAATATCATATGCCAGATTATATTTCCGCAAACGGTTTTTCATATAGCGAAGAAGAGATAAACGATACCGCCAAACAAAAAGGTATTACCTTTGAAGAGGTCGTAGCTAAAAACGGTTTAACTCTACCCGATAATACTATGAATGTAGATCAGTCTAAAGCTGAACCTATTGAAAGTGAGTATAAGTCTATAGAAATGCCTAGCGTTGATCAGCTAAAAGAAGGTATATCTTGGCTTCAAGCAGAGGGTGATATGAAATCAAAACTTAACGCTTGGTATAAAAATTCTGAGTACGAGTTTGATGATGTTTCTTTTGGTAAAGACAAAATTAAGGTTTACGATAAAAGCACAGGTGAATACTCTGACGAGTTTGATGTTCCTAACCTTTTTGAAGGTACTGTGTTTTCTGGTTTTCAAGAAATTACTAAATTTGAAGATCTTCACAACAACTTATCAACTTTTTTTAATCGTAATAAGAAGAAAAACGAAAACCAACTTGCTTTTGACAAACAGTATAAAGATCAAAGAAAAAAAGCTGAAGGAAAAGTAGGTGATCTTTTGGAAGACACTAAATTTATGACTGAGGTGCTAGGTGAAGAGTGGACTGTAGATTATATTACAGACGTTAAAGAAGGTGGTAAAAGTGGAGTTGGTAACGACCAAGACTATGAGTTAATACTTAAGGCTATAAAAGAAAAAGTAGGTAGTTTTGAAGGTGGTGCTTTAGGTTTGTTTGAAAGCTATGTTCCTGGAGAAGATTTGTCAAGAATAAGAGAAGAAGATCTTGAGTCTGTTGTAAGAGACGGTATAAGAAAAAAGTTTAAAAAAAATGAAGCTAAAGCTTACGAGAAGTTAAACACAGAATTTAACGAAGGCATAGACATTGAAAACATGAGCGCTAGTGATGTTGAAAAAGCACACACAAGCTACATGAAAAACGTTGTTTTAAACGATGAAGAACAACTTGTTGCTGACTCTTACAATAGATTACAAAAGCTAGAACCCGGATCACAAGAATACCAAAAAGAAGAAAAAGTTTATAATAAATTATTAAAAGACTCTGAGTCGTTTTGGCAGTACGGTTCTAAGGCTCTTATAGATCCGATAACGAGACAGTCAATTGACCCTGAAGCTCCAGGAGCTAGTACGGCTGTTGAAGTAACAAAAGAAGATGCTGACTATGTAAAAGCAACTTATGGAGATAATGTTGACGCTGCTTTTTCTGCTAATGGAAGAAAAGCATTTGTGTTAAGCAGAAGAGGAGAACAAGTGTTTGACGTTACTATAAACGATCCTCAAGCGTTAAGTATATTCAAAAGCTTAAATTATGAGGTTAAAGGCGAAAACAAACTTGGGTATGAAATGGAGATAAAGCTAAAGGATTTAGCTCCTTATTACGATCAAACAGTTAAATCTGACGGTTTTACTTTTGGCAACTTGTTGTCTGGTAGAGCAGATATAGGATCTTCTATAGCGGGCGCTTTAGGTATTTCAGACAAAGCTACATTTGAATCTCCAATGGGTTATTTTGGCTTAACTGAAAAAACAGACTTGCAAAAGTTTGGCTTGTTAGAGCAAAGGTTTTTTGACCAAAATGAATATGCTGACGAAGATCAATCTAAAGCTTTTAAAAGACTAGTAAAAGATCACAGAGACGACTTATATAACAACGTAAAACAGGGTAAAGTTTTAGCTCAAATGAAGCTTATGAACCTTGACGTTTCTTCAACAAAATCTTTTTTACCAGAAAGAGGCGTTGAATTAGTAGTAGAAGGCGCTTTAGGTATAGAAGGAGCTGATAGTCCAATGTCTACGGACTTGTTTGACACTGGTAGAGGCAAGAGAGACGTTATGGAGACCATAATAAACACTACAGATGTAAAAGCTACTAAGAATCAGTTAGAGCGCTTTAAAAGAAGTGGATTTTATAGAACATACGAAGGTGTTGCTGGATTTGTTCCTGCTATAGCTGAATTTGCTTTGATAGACGTAGCGCTAAAGAAGACCGGTGCTATAACTGGTGCTACTAAGCTAATGAGCAAACTTAGCAAAGGTACAGCTGGACAGAAAATGATGTATCATACCTACATGGGTATTCGCGAAGAGTTTAAGATGGCCCAAGCATTTGATGAGCATTATCATCTAGGTGGTGGTGCTGGCTTTTACGCTATTGGTGCGGGCTTACCTAGATTTACTACTGGATTTCAACAGCTTAACTCTTTAATGAAACTAAATAGAAGTGGTGTTGCTGGTGCTTTATCTACTCAAGGAGCAGCTCAATTAGAGGCTTTAATTAGAGATGTAAGAGGTAAAGAAACATATCAAACTTATTTAAAAGAAAACTATAGCGATTTAGACTTAAAGTTTAGCGATGCTATTATTGACTACTTTGTTTTTGCCGCTGTAGGCGCTAAAGGTTTTGCTAATAAAAACTTTAGGAACTATATTAACACTACAAGCAGGCTTGAAAGGTTAGAAAAAGAATTGGTAGACAAAATAAACGTATACAGTAGTACAATAGAAAATAGAAAAGCCACAGGTAATCGTACGTCTACTACTAGCACTGAAACAGGAAAAGAGTTAATGAGCGGCGAAGGTGTGCTAGAAAAGAAGCTTAAAAAAAGTCAAGAGCTACTTGAGGGCGTGCATAACACGTTAAACACTATATATAGAACGGCTGATTTTCAAGATCCTGCTAAGGTTCAAAAAATACTTGAAAGACAAGGTAAAAACTTAAAAGCAATATATGGTAAAGATATAGCTTTTGAAGTTGTGTCTGAAAGAGTTGACAAAGATGGTAGAAAGTTATTTGAGTTTGATGATTCTGCAGCTGAGTTTAAAAGCGATAAAAAAACAATTATAGTTGATATTAATAGGGTTACTGAAGGTAAAACACCTCATGAGGTTTTTCACTTTGTAATGGAAAAATCTTTTAGTTCAAATCCAGAAGTAGTTCAAAAATTTAAAAAATCTATTGTAGATGCTTTTCCAGGTAAAGTGTTTGATGCTGAAATAAAAGATAAAGATGGCAAGACAACTGGTCAAAGAAGAAAAATGACTATAGAAGAGTTTATTGAAAACGAACATGGTAAGTCAACTGAAAACTTAAAGGCTAACGAGTTTATGGCATATGTAGCCGAAGTATTATCTAATCCAAGATTTTACGCTCAGCATAGTCAAAAAGGCACTTGGGGAAAAATAAAAAACAATATAAATAAGTTTACCAACGAAAGATACGGCTCAAACGTTTTTGAGCAAGGCACAAAACAAGACATGATTGACTTCATGTATAACTTCTCAAGGTCTACTAAGGCTGGTACTTTAACTCTTAAGCAAATAGAAATGTTTAAGAAAATAAAAGAAGATGGTACTTTTGGCGAACCTATAGAAGCTGACAATAGAACAGAACAAAAGAAAAGAGAGCAAGCTAGTGAAGACTATACTATGCCTTCAGCAAGCGTTGAAATGTCAGCGGGTACGCAGAAAGTTTACGATGCTATGGTTAAGGGTAAGAAAGGTAGAGACTTAGACAGAGGCATAGAGCAATTAGTAATGCCTGACTTTGACAACAAGACTTCTGTTGCTGGGAAAAATTTCGACAGTCTTATCTATGATGTTATTCAACAGCTATACCCTAGAATAGGAGGAAGTAAAACAAAAAGCTATGACTTAGCTGTTGATCTAGTGTACGATACTAAAAGACCTAATCCTGAAACTACTAAAAATAGAGGTTTACTAGGTATTATAAAAGAATACGAGGCTAGAAAAGAGTATATTACCACTCAGAGAAAACAAGAAGATGGTAGTACAAAAGATGTTAAAGAAATATACGATTCTGAAGGAAACAAAAGAATAACCGAAAAGAAAGTTCAAGAGTTAGAAAGAAAGTACAATGCTAAGTTTGGAACTAAAGAGTTTATAGATCAAGCTAACGCAGAAGGTTACAAAGGAAAGCAAAACCTAACTAAAAAAGTTGGTCAAACTTTGAAAGAACGTATACATGAAATAGTAGATAGATCTGGTCTTACTGAAAGCGAACTTCAAGGCATGGACTTTGGTAAAAGCTTAGATGATATATCTGAGGCGAAGCTAGCAGATTTAGGTGGCGGTGTTGTTGAGACTAAGATGCCTAAACAGAAAACTAAACAAGAAAAAATTGAAGAATATAAGCTAGAAAACAAATTAGATTTAAGAGAGCACAAGCTGTTTAAAGATAATGTAGAGCTAAAAGTAGAAACTCAAGTGGCTGCTTTAAAGTTTTTAACAGAATCTAGAATTGAAGATATAAGAAGAGAAACTTACAAAGACGCTTTTAAAAAATATCCTAAAGCATTTGCTGAGTTTAAAAAACAGTTTGGAGAAACTAAAGAAGACATAAAAGAAACTTTTGAAAAGCAAGGTAAAGATTTATTTAAAGGTATATTATTAGACAAAGATTATTTTACTGGTGAAAAAGTTAGTGGTATAAAGAAAACTTTTGACACGTTATTTAAAGGCACTGGCGTTAGAATGGCTATGTCTGAGTTTGGCCCTTTAGCTAAAGCTGTAAGAACAGAAAAAGAGCTAGCTATTGGTCCTGAAAAATTTGAAAAAATAGATCCTAAAGGTGAAAATGTTTTATACAACAAGATATACGGAACAGGAAGATCTAGTCAACACAAGACAAGAGCTGATAAAGCTATGCAGTTTTTGTTTGAGTCATATTTTAATCAAACAGTTAGGCTAGATAGACTTAACAATCCTGGTATAATTGAAATGCTAAAAAAGAAAAATCCTGGTATATACGAAGGACTTGGATTTGAAAGAGTGCTTAAACAAATTGCGACAAACTTAAAAGGTAGCGTTCCAGAGTCTATGGCTAGTAATTCTAGGATAGAGTTAATATCTAATCAACTTGGCAGTAAAATTAAAAGAGGCGCTAGTGCTAGATCTGCAGTTCTTGAAATTATAGCTAAATATGAAGATTTAAAACCTTATAAGCAGGAAATACTAGACAAGATGGGCGTTGCTTTAGAAGGCATAAAAACTACAGGTGAAGCGCTTGTTAAAGTAGGTGAAGCTTCAAGAAAACTTGGCTTGCTAGAAGGAAAAGCTTTTGCACCTATCGTGTTTGGTGGTGGCTATAAAGGTAAAAAGGGTTTAGTAAGTGTACACGACTTAATAAGAAAGTTTGCTGAAGACAATAATATTCCTAAAGAATTATTAAACATTGACAAAAACTTTTCTGATAGAGTTGCTGACCCAGATTTTTCTAGAAAATACTCTGAAGAATTTTTACCAGACTTTTATAACACGTTTGATTCTAGGCTAATAAATGCTTTTAGCAAGATAATAAGACCTACAATGGGCGAAGGTCTTCTTAGATTTGGCTATAGACCAATAGTTGACTATATTAGCAAAGGAGTATTTAAAGGACAAAGACCTTTAATATTTAATACTGAAATGGGTAAGGGTATTATAGAAGGCTTAGATGGTATTATTGAAATAAATTCAAAAACTAAAAAGCCTTATACAGCTAAAGAGTTTACGAAAAAGTTTGGCATTGACCTTAAGTTTGTAAAGGTTAACGATAACGTTAAGGTAAAAAACTTAATAGAAAAAACGTTACAGTCAGAAACTTTTTCAGACATATCTACGGATAAAGGAAAGAAAAAGATAGCTAAATACATAATGGAAAAGCTATCACCCGATGCAACCGTAAAAGGCTACAACAAAATGGTTGAGTCAAACGAAGGTATGTTAAAGTATACGGCTGGAAAAATATTTGACTACCTAAGCAACGCTAAAACAATTGAGCAGAAAGCAGAAGCTATAAACAATGTATCTTTTATGCTTCAATCTCAAACCAGTAGCGGTGGAGGTATTTTTAGAGGATTAGCTACTCATACAGCTATAACATTAAAAAGCGTGCTGCCTACAGCGAAAAAGAAATATCACAGCGAACACGAGTTTCAATTAGCTAATTATACTGGAAACGTTCTTATATCTGCTCTTAGAAACACTGGAAATAAATCTAAGTTTACTAGCGAAGTAGATGCTTTGACTAGAATATACAAGCAAAGTATAATAGAAAAGACTCTACAGGAAAGAATAGATAAAACAGGTAACACTACAAGCGTTTATTCTGAAAAAAATATTGACACTGATGTCACCGCTAAATACGAGTTCTTAAAAGAAAGGCAGATAATGGAGTCTACGCTAGACTTGAAAACTGGTAAAACCTTTGATCAGTTAGCTGACAACTTTATAGAAGGTGGAGCGGCTGCTAAAGCTTTAGAGTCTGCTTTAATTCAAAATCAAAAAGCGTCTAAAAGTCAAGGCATGCCTTCTAAGAACGTAACGCTAACGGAAATGGTTAGAAACTCTGTTATTAGAGACAAAGCTGTATTGTTAGGTAGAAAAAAGAATAAAAACCCTAGGGGTATGTCAACGTTTGACTTTGATGAAACGTTGGTTATTGGTGGAAAAAACTCTGTTACTGCTACAAAAGGAAAAGAGTCTATAAAAATAACATCTGAAGAGTTTCCGTTAAAAGGACCTGAGCTAGCAAAACAAGGATATAAGTTTGACTTTTCTGACTTTGTTAATGTTAAAGGAGGTAAAGAAGGTCCTTTAATGCAGAAGCTTAGAAATCAAATAGAAAAATACGGTACAGACAACGTGTTTGTATTAACAGCTCGTATGCAAGAAGCTGCGCCCGCAATACATGCTTGGTTGAAATCAAAAGGCGTTGAGTTAAAGCTAGAGAATATAACTGGTTTAGGTAATAGCACTGGTGAGGCTAAAGCTATGTGGATGCTTGAAAAGTTTAGCGAAGGGTATAACGATATGTATTTTGTAGACGATGCTTTGCCAAATGTTAAGGCTGTTAAAAACGTATTAGATCAGTTAGATATAAAATCTAATGTTCAACAAGCATTAGCTTCTAAAAACTTAGATTTAGAAATTAACAAAATAGTAGAGCAAGCTTTAGATATAAAAGCAGAAAAAGTTTTTTCAAAAGCAGAAGGTAAAACTAGAGGAAAAGATATAAAAAGAAGAAGACTATTTATGCCGGACACAGCTTCTGATCTTGAACTTTTATTAGAGCCTTTGTTTGGTAAGGGTAAGCAAGGTATTGAAAATAAAAAATGGTTTACCGAAAACTTTACTAGCGTTTGGGAGAGAAACATAAATGATTTTAATACAGCACGTCAAGCAATAACAAGCGACTACATGGCTTTACGTAAGCTTAATAAAGACGTCGTTAAAGCCCTGCCAAAAGCTGTTGAAGGAACTAACTTTACAGCGGATCAAGCTATAAGAGTCTACTTATGGAATAAATCTGGTTTTACAATACCAGACTTAACACCTACATCTCAAGCTAAGCTTGTCAAATTTGTTGTTGATAATCCAAAAATAAGATCTTATGCTGAAAGTGTTGCTAGACTTACTAGGCTAGAATCAGGTTTAAAAGAACCTTCTGCTGAATGGTGGGCGGAAACTCTAGCGACTGAAATACAAGACTTAGGAAAAGGTGTTGGTAGAACAAAATACATACAAGAGTTTATCGATACTAAAAACGAAATATTTTCTGAGAAAAACTTAAACAAAATGGAGTCTAAGCTAGGTACAAGATGGCGTGAGACTATTGAAGATATGTTTGAGCGAATGGAGACCGGTAGAACTAGAAGTATGAATCTAGGTAAACAAGGAAACGCATTGATGAATTACTTTAATGGATCTGTTGGTACAATAATGAACTTTAATACTAGGTCTGCTGCTCTTCAGTTAATATCTACTGTAAACTTTGTAAACCACTCTTTTAACAATCCAGTTGAAGCTGCTAAAGCTTTAGCTAACACTAAGCAGTACGCTAAAGACTTTATGTTTATTATGAATTCTGATATGTTAAAGCAAAGAAGAGCTGGTCTTGAAATTAACGTAACAGAAGCTGAGCTTGCTGCTGCGGCTGCGCAAACCAAAAACCCAGCCAGAGCAATGCTAGCTAAAATACTTAAAGCTGGTTATATACCAACTAAAATTGCGGATAGTTTTGCTATATCTGCGGGTGGAGCTACGTATTATAGAAACGCTATAAAAATGTATGAAAAGAAAGGCTTGAGCACTAAAGAAGCAGAACGTAGAGCATTTATAGATTTTCAGGCTATAGCAGAAAGAACGCAGCAGTCATCAAGAGCTGACCTTTTATCTAAAGAACAAACTTCTTTTGCTGGTAAATTAATATTACCTTTTGCTAACACTGCTATGCAGATGAATAGAATAATGACCAAAGAAGCTTTAGACATATCTAAAAAAAGGTACAAAGGGTTTGTTGGAGAAAACTCGCTAACAAATAAGCTTAGTAAAATAGGCTATTACGGTTTTGTTCAAACATCAATATTTGCCGCGCTTCAATCTGGAGCATTTGCTTTATTTTTAAACTCTGATGATGATAAATTAAAAACAAACGGGTATACAACCGCTGGAAACACTGTTATAGACTCTTTTTTAAGAGGTATGGGTATTAACGGCGCAATACTAAATGGAGTTAGACTTTCTATTCAAGAGTTTATAAAGCAAGACGGTAAGAAATACGGCGTAGACTACAGTGAAGTTGCAGAAAAGCTATTAAATATATCGCCTTCTATTGGATCTAAATTTAGCAAGCTTGACGCGGCTGGTAATACTTACAAAAAACATAAGAAAGTAATTAAAGATGAAGGCTTAACTCTCAACGGCCCTTTAATGGAGGCTTCTACTCAAGCTATTGAGGCTGTAACAAACATACCTGTAAACAGGTATTATAGAAAAGCAAACAACATAAATAATGCTCTTGATACAGAATATGAAAACTGGCAAAGAGGTTTAATGGCAGCTGGTTGGAGCAACTGGGGCTTAGGAGTAGGTGATGAGGTAATTATCAATAAAGGTAAAGAAAATGAGTACGTTAAATACTACACTAAGGAAGAGGCTAGAAGAAGAGATTATCTAAAGCTTTTAAACAAAATTAACGCTAAAAATAAAAATATAAACACAGCAGCACCAAGACGTGGTCCCGTGAGCTTTTAATTAACAAGAAAAACAAGTAATATTTTAAGTTATAACCTCGATCAAAAATGGCTAAAGAATTAAACGAAAATACTAGTTTTAAAATTAGTATACAGACTCTAATAGGTATAGGGTTTGGTATGGCAACTATTATAAGCATGTGGTTTGTTTTACAAGCTGACATTGCTGAAGCTAAAGAACTTCCAAAACCTGATATAACACGCATGGAGTTTCAAATGAAAGACGAAAACATTCGTAACACTATTATAGAAACTAGAGACGATGTTAAGAAGTTAGAAGAGCGTATGATACGTATGGAAGATAAAATTGACGCGTTAAAATAATGAAAGCGCTACTAACCACGACACTGCTTTTAATTTACGCTACGGCCTATTGCCAAATTGAGGCGGTTCACTTTAACGCTGGCTGGAACGACGCCAACGACGTTGAGTGGTTTTCTAAAATAAAAGACTGCGACACTAAAAGCTTGTTGATAGAAGACAACAACAATCAAAGCAAGTATGAGATCGCAATAGTACCAACAATAGTAATATTTGATGATGGAGAAGAAGTTAAAAGATTTCAAGCAGACCTTAGTTTCAAAATGGTCGCAACTAAAGAAGAAGTTAAAGAATATATTGAAGAACTTATAATTAGTAAATTCTAATGAAAAATATAGCACGATTATATATATTTTTATTTTTTGCGATGCTTGTTTCATGCCTTGCAAACGCTCAGTGTCCTAACGGTACATATCTAGATATTATAATAAATCCAGATCAATATCCAGAAGAAACTTCTTGGGCTATACTAGATGATAACTTAGATACTATAGTTACTGGTGGACCTTACAATGATATAGTTGATTATTCACCTCAAGTGACTCAGCTTTGTATACCTAACGGTGATTACGAATTTGTAATAAGTGATGGATATGGTGATGGTATACAAGGTAGTCTGTGGGGAGGACAAGATGGCTCGTATTATTTAGTAAGATGTAATGATACAATAGTTGAAATAGATTCAGCTAGCTTTGGTTTTTCTGCTTACCATGGATTTACAGTAGATGATTGCGCGCCGCCACCGCCAATATACGGCTGCATGGACGACACTTATGTAGAGTTCTTGCCACAAGCTACGCTAGACACGGGTATGTGTTACACTCCAAAGTTATACGGGTGTACAGACGCAGAAGCGTTTAACTACGATAGCATAGCTAACACAGATATACTAACAGATAGTTGTACTCACACGTTAGAATTAACAGATTTAGCTGGTAATGGTTGGGCTGGAGCATACTTACAAGTATTTCAAGGTAATAACTTTTTAGGTATATTTACTTTAGATAACGGTTTTGACACTACATTTACTTTTGAGTTAAGCATACTAGAGCCTATTAGTGTTAAGTTTAACATAACACAGCAATCACAGTTTACATCAGTACAATGTGGTTATAGCTTGTATTCTGATGAGCATGTAGCTATTGATGCGCCAGGAGGTTTTGCTAGTCCTTTAATTCCTTTTGTAATAGTTAATGGTATGCCTTACTGTGGCGATAACTGTATAGAAAAAACTTACGGCTGTATAGATGAAACAGCTTTAAATTACAATGATAGTGTTAACACAGACGACGGAAGTTGCTACTACATTGCCGGTTGTACGAATCCAAATTACATCGAGTACAATGCAGACGCTGACTTTGAAGACGGCTCTTGTTTAACACCAATCGTTTTAGGTTGTATGGATTCTACAGCCTTTAACTATAATCCTGAAGCTAACGTTGAGCTTGATGGATCTTGTATAGAGGTTGTGTTAGGTTGTATGGACGACGATGCTTTTAACTACAATCCTAACGCAAATGTAGAAGATGGTAGCTGCTTGCCTATAGTGTTTGGATGTATTGACCCTACAGCTTTCAACTACTGTGATACGTGTAACACTGATAATGGAGGTTGTATACCAACTATTAACGGTTGTACTGATAGTACGGCATTAAACTATAACGAAGTTGCAAACACTGATAATGGCTCTTGTATTTATCCACTGCCTGGTTGTACTGATCCGACCGCTGTTAATTATAACGCAGAGGCTAACGTGCCAGACTCTAGCTGCTATTATTCTGCTGATTGCTACGTTGGTGATATATACTATATTCCTAATGCTTGCTTTGAGTGGGTGATAGAAGTAGATCCGTATTGCTGTGATGATCAATGGGATTATGCTTGCAATGATTTATATGCTTATTGCCAAGACGGTTGGACTGGACCGACAAGCGTAGAGTCTTTTAGTAGACTAGGAGTTTTACCTTATCCTAATCCTTCTACAGGTTTAGTAAGCTTTAACGCTGAGGTTGACGTGCGAGTGTATAGCATAGAAGGTAAACTTGTTTGCGAAGCTGAAAGCATTACACGATTAGAGTTAGATAAAGGATTTTACTTAGTTAAAATATCTAAAGACAACTTAAACATAACAACAAAGCTTATTGTACAATGAGATATATAGCAATATTAATATTATTATTAGCTTCTTGTGCAGCACCTAAAAAGTGTTGTTCACAAATTAAAAAAGCGTTTAAGTTTTCTACATTTTACGTAGCTGCAAATGGCGGTACTTCTTTATCAGATGAAGATATATATTCTGTAGACGGTAGTACGCTTGTATACGACACTATATTTACTCCGTACGATTACTCATTAACTATGGGTATACGTAGAATAAAAAGATTTGGCTACGAAGGATCAACGCCATTTAAAGATGGTACAGAAACATCGTTCTCAGACGCGGCTAGTGTTGGTAGATCACCGTTTGAATACTTATTTGAAGTAGATTACAAAAGACAAGAAGGTATAGAGTACTTTGACCAAACGCATTTTTTGCGTTATGTAAAAGATAATTGGCTAGCTAAAGCCGAATACATTAAAGATGGTTTTGCAGACATTGAATACTTTGAGTCTTCACAGAGAGTTAGAGTAGGTAAAGGTAAATTATCGTTTAACCTTGGAGCCGTACAAAGGCTTGCTGAGCCTTATGGTTATGATCCACTTGAAGAGTGGTCGTTTGATAACAATAGAATACATTACACATGTTTAGCTATTGAAGAAGGTTACAGCGTAGATGTTTACGAATCTGAGTATAAAAATCCTAACGGAGACGTCGTGGCTACTAGCTCAGAAGTATGGAATCAAGTAGTCATGCCTGGCATACTAAAAGACTTTGTAGAAGAGAAACGTAAAGAATTAGATAACCAATGGCAGCATTCTGTTGTTGTAGGTTTTGACTTCTATCATTACAAGAAAAACTTTTGGCTACATAGCTGGGGTAATCTTATGCCTTACCACTATGACAATGGTAATGAGTTTTCGTATCACAACTTTAATGACGGTGAGCAATGGTACGATTATTCTGGCGGTTTGATATTCGGATATAAGCTAAATAAAAACCTAGGATGCTTTGTTGAAGGTAAGTATAACAAGTACTGGAACAAAGAGTGGTATGACTTTAAGTGTGGTATTAACTATGTAATCTTCTAGTAGTATGGCTTATGTTCAAAAAAATCACCCGTTTCCAGTTACTTCTTGCGGCAGACGCAGAGCTGGAGGTGTAGGCTCTGGCTTTAAAATGTTGGAAGAAGACTCTCCAATGCAAAAGAAAGGAAATGAACCTAGAAAGACTACTAAAGGCAAAGGAAGAAACTTTAGAACAGTCAAGGAAGGCGCTGGCATGACTTCTAAGGGAGTTAAAGAGTATAGACGTAAAAACCCAGGTAGTAAGCTAAAAACAGCTGTTACAGGCAAAGTTAAACCTGGCAGCAAAGCAGCTAAACGTAGAAAATCTTTTTGTGCAAGATCAAAAAGTTGGACAGGCGAAAGAGGTAAAGCTGCTAGACGTAGATGGAAATGTTAAAAATATAGATATGGCATACGTAAATGCAGCACAAAAAAAAATGTTAGGTAGAAAAACAATTGGAGAGAAAAGCCCTATGCTAGGTAAAATTAGCGCTAGTTGTAAAGCTAGAGCTAAAAAGAAATTTAAAGTTTGGCCTAGCGCTTACGCTTCTGGTTGGGGTGTTAGATGTACGCAAGGTAAATTAGGTAAAAAGAAAAAATAATGGCGTTTAAAATGAAGCTAAAATCGCCTATAAAAGCGTGCTGGAAGTCTTACGTACAGAAAGGCATGAAAAAAAAAGGCAATAGAATGGTGCCAAACTGTGTGCCTAGAAAAAAGAAATAATGTTCAAGGACTTTGACATATCTTCGTTTAAAAAGATGAAGCCTCCTGGTGATAACACTTTTGACACGATGCAAGAAATTAAAGAGCTTGAAAGTATACCGTTAAACAAAAAGTTTGTAAAAGACAACGATAACATTGAAGCTGCTTTTAAAAAAACAGCAAAAGATAACGGCATTAAAGATTATGATTCTAAGGTTGCAGCAAAGCTTATAACTGATTCTGCGCCTATAATAATAAAATTAAAAAACCACTTTGACAGACCAAGACCTAAAACTGTAGCTAAAAAAATGAATATCAATATGAAAGATATTGAAATGGATTCAATGAAAACACCGTCATACCCATCAGGTCACTCAGTGCAAGGCGTATTAATAGCTAAAGTGTTAGGTGATAAATACCCAAAAGCTAAATCGGCTTTTAATAAGACCGGTGAAAATATATCTTATAGTAGACGAGTTGCTCATGCGCACTATAAGTCAGATAGTAAAATGGGCGAACAATTAGGTAACTCAATGTATCAACACATTAAAAAAAATATTTAAAATGAAAAAAGCACCTGCAAAAATGAAAAAAGGTCCAATGAAAATGGTTAAAAAAAGCGCAGCTAAATTTAACAAAGGTTTTGAGGCTCTTCCAAAAAACGTTCAAGCTAAAATCAAAAAAGAGTCAGACTCTGTGGCTAAGATGAAAAAGTCTGCGATGAAGATGAAGAAAGATTCTGCTGCTATGATGAAAAAAGCTGCGATGAAGATGAAGAAGGTTTCAGCTATGAAGCTTAAACACAAAAAGTAAATGTACGTTCAGAAGAACAATCCTTTAAAGAAAAAGCAAAAAGGCGGAGGCACGCGTAAAACTTGCTTGCCTGCCGCTAAAATTGCTAGTATGAGCAAGAAGGAAAGATCTCGTTTAGTTAGTGCTAAACAAAAATCTGGAAAAGCTGGCAAATACAAACGTTCTTCAAAAACAAATGTAAAAGGCGCTCGTAAAAAAGGTGCTACATTAAGAGATTGGTTTCAGAAAGAAGACTGGAGACAGGTTAATAACCCAAGTAAAAAGTGTGGAGAAAAATAAATGACTTTAATAACGCTAATAGACAACATACCATTATATTCTTCTATTGAAGAAGCTGAAACTTGGGGTAGTCAGTATGGCTTACAAGGTTATCATACACACAATTACGTTGCTATTACAGGCTACATGGGTGGAGAAACTCACGTAGAAATAATGAACGCTATGCAAGGCGGTATAGTTAATTTTTTAACACCTGATCAACTTGCGCAAGGTAATTTTGTAGTAACACCAGCTGAAATAAGCGCTTACAATAGTATATTACCAGAGCTTCAAGGGCCAACGCAAAACCAAACTGTACCTCAACCAACTATACCGCAAGAGCAACTTGTATTGCAAACAACAACCACAACTCCAATAGCGATAGAACCAAAACCACAAACACAATCAAGAACACAGCAAGCAAGTAGAACTGCTCCTGCAACGAGATATTAAATTTGTATGAAATTAAAAGTATTAAGATTTAGCTCACAAAAGGACTCGACCCATGGTTTGTTATTTGAAGAAAACGATTTAGGAAATCAGTTTCTTTGTTACACACTTGAAGACGAGCAGAGAGCTTTAAAAGTTAAAGGTGAGACTAGAGTGCCTGCTGGTATTTATAAAATAGAATTAAGAAAAGAAGGTGGATTTCATGACAAGTATAGTAGAAAATATCCTGGTTTACATCGTGGTATGCTTCATGTCATTGACGTTCCTAACTTTGAGTATATTCTTATACACACTGGAAACACTGACGAGCACACTGCTGGTTGCCTGCTTGTGGGCGACAGCCAAGAAAACAACCAATTGTTACCTGACGGTTTCATTGGAAAAAGCGTTAACGCGTATAAAAGAATTTATCCTTCTATTGCAAAAGCGATAGAGCAAGGACAAGAAGTAACAATTGAATATATAGACTTTGATTAAATAAGATATGGCAACTACAACAGCAACAATAACAGTATCTAGCACAGATTTATTATCTGATGAACTAGCTTTAACTACTACAGCTACGTTAACTACACACGAAACATCGACAGGCTTAACTCAAGCTGGAGGTTTAGGTAGAAAAAAATTAGCTTCAGGTCATGCTGAGTACGTTTTGTTTGACGGCTCAGACTACACGGCTACGAAAGCTCACAAAATTTATTTAAAAAATACATCAACAACTGCAGCTGAATCTTTTAAGATTACAGTGAACGCAGAAGAACTCGGGTTGTTATATGCTGGTGACTGGGCGTTTTTCCCATGGTCAGCGCATGATAATGACTGCGATATAAAAATAGATCCTAGCGCTAATGATATGGTGTTAGAATATATGATATTTATAGACGAATAATAACAATAATAATAACTAATTATGCCAACTACGACAGCAGCGGTAACGCTAACAAGTGATTTACTCTCGGATGCAATGTCAGTATCTACAAGCACAACGTGCATGAAGGCTGGAACCACTGCAGACGGTTTAGATCAGTTAAGAATGGGGTACAACGAAATCCCAACAGGAACAAGTTTTGATTTATTAGACGCTACAGCAGCAGCTATAGACAAAGCTAACAAAGTATTAATTGCAAATGAATCTACTGATGAAACGTATTACGTTATCATTACTATTGATGCAAAAGTTATAGGTAGACTATACGCAGGTGACTGGATGTTTATTCCTTGGAACTGCGACGATGCTACTCACGACTTAGAAATTCAAGCATATACTGGTACAAACAATATATCTTGGGTTTGCTTGCACGAAGGTGAAACACTAGGAACATCAGGAGACTAATAACATATAACAACTAAAAAAAAATGGCAACAACAGCAACAATAACATTAAACAGCGACATTAGTCAGGCTTTTGGTGGTTATACTAAAACTATGACTTTAACAAAGGCTGGAACTAACGTAGACATAGCTGATACAACAGGTTTTTCTAGACGAAAGCTTGCATCTGCTAGTAAAGTAGATTTAATAACTATGGCTAACGAACTTGTAGAGCCAAGTGATAACACTGCGGCTAAAGTTTACATTAAGAACATTGGCAACAATGCTGGCGACATAGATAAGTCTATAGGCGTTAAAGTTCTTATAAACTCTGTAGAAATAGGTGTTCTATTCGGCGGTGATTGGCTAATGATGCCAGTTACTGTAGTAGATGCTGAAGACATAGAGGTTCAGCCAGCTACAGACGACGTTGTAATCTTGGAGTATACAATGTTCTACGAAGAGGCTTAATAAATGGCTTTAACTAGGTATCACAATATAATAGGGTCAACTCAAGCTACTGTATCTTTAATAGATATTGGTAGTAGGGTTGACAATATTAATTCTATTATGATAACCAATGTGCACGCTAGTGACGAGGCTACAGTAAGTTTGTTTTTACAAAATTCGCCCGCAGACTCTACGCCTAGCTCTTTTCACATACTACACGACGTAGCTATACCAGCAAAAACCTCTTTACTGCTAGATGACAAAAGTTTATTGAGCTTTAACAATACCGCTAATGGATTTGGACTTCAAATAACTGTAGGGTCAAGTGACACTGTAGATATTTTAATTAACTAATATGAAATACATAGGTAAAGAAGTAATGACGTCACCAATAATAGGTGATATTACGTACTCTCACAACCAGAGTTCAACTTCTGATACTTGGGTAATAACTCATAACCTAAATAGATTTCCGTCTGTTACAGTTATAGACTCTGGAGGTACTATAGTTCAAGGTACTGTTGTTTATAACTCTAACAAGCAGCTAACAATAACATTTTTTGCTGGCACTAACGCTTTAGCGTTTCAAGGAAAAGCATATCTTAATTAAAAAAATATAAAATGGCTATCAATTTTTACAGTAGTATAAACTTAAATCAAAACGAACTACAGAACGCCCGAGTACAAAACGCAGGATCTGACCCTAGTAGCCCTACTCCAGTAGCTGGTCAAATATACTACAACTCAGGCGACAATACATTAAGATTTCACAATGGAACTAGTTTTCAAACGTTGTCAACAACAACTGGTGATATTACAGGCGTTACTGCTGGTACAGGTTTAACTGGCGGCGGAACATCTGGTGGTGTTACGTTGAACGTTATTGGTGGAACTGGTATTACAGCTAATGCTGATGATATAGCTGTTACAAATGA
>Ga0181387_1000009_pt1 | contig 40708 bp, 38 predicted proteins | sample 10SPOviralmetaG_FD_130119 | JGI IMG/M metagenome (GOLD analysis project Ga0181387, IMG submission 130119) | Marine viral communities from the oligotrophic San Pedro Time Series (SPOT) site, San Pedro Channel, CA, USA - 10 SPOT_SRF_2010-04-27 | ecosystem: Environmental > Aquatic > Marine > Strait...
CAGCACCAGCACCAGCACCAGCACCTACATCAGCACCGACACTAGCACCAGCACCAGCACCAGCACCAGCACCAGTGCCAACACCAGCACCAGCACCAACACCAGCACCAGCACCAGTGCCAACACCAGCACCACCATCTAGGAATGCGGAGGAGGCGAAGGAGAAGCAGAGAGTGGCAGCAACTAAAATACAGAGTAGAATGAGAGGCAATAAAGGAAGAGTACAAGCAATTGCAAAAAAAATTGCCCAAATTCTATTAGAAAAACACACTCTAAGAATAAAACGTGATCAAAAAAAAGTAAAGCCAGAAATTTACACAACAAGTAAAATACTTCAAGAGATTACAACGAAGATTAATGAGAATTCAGAGATATCAGAAGCAGATTTTGATAGTCTCACAAAATACATACCACTTTCACATTCAAAAAAATACTTATCATTTGTTTTTGATGATTTGGAAAAATTACAGTTGGGTGATCTTACAACTTCAAGAACTAATCTAGATGAATTATATTCTTTTTTTAGAAATTTGGCATATATAAAGGAAAATATGAAACCGTCCCAAATGGATACCAAAGAGAAAAAAGAACACGAAACAAAATATGTGGAACTAAATAAAATTTTAGATTCAATTACCGATATATCAAACTTGGACGATATTGAAAAAGCTATTGAAAAAGCTATTGAAAGTGCTAATGAAAAAGTTATTGAAACAGCTAATGTAAAATACAAATACGAATCATTAGATACAATTATTAAAGGGAAAAATAAGGAGGAAAATAAGGATGAAAATAAGGATGAAAAAAAACTAAATCAATTCAAATTAAACATAAGGAGACAATTTAACAATAATATTTTTTTAACAGACCCAAAAACATACGAAATGGCGAAGAAAATACTTAATAAAATCAATTTATACAGAATGATATTAGATATATATATAATTTCCAAAGATGGAGGGGAACAAGAAATGAAAAATAAATGGGGGGGTGAAAATAAAGCGGATCTAAAGGTAGCACACTTATTTTACATGGTGTTAAAATGGTTTAATGAAATGAAAAATAACATACAAAATAATCAAACATGTGAATTAAACCCAGTGGAAGCAGGTGGTTGGACAATAAAATGGAAAGGACAATCATTTTTAGATGTCGGTAAAGGTAAATCAGAAATAAAATGCGACAAAACTACATTAACATTTACAAAAAAATTAACCTTTTTAAATAATTATAATTATTTGACTAATACCGCGTTCACAAACTATTACAATTATTTAGATCATACATTTGGTAATAAAAATAATGCGGTATTTCATGCGTTTGAACAGATAAAAGTCAATGAATATCTTGATGAATATGGAAAATTAATTAAGTTTCGCAAGTATACATTATTGGATGCAAACATTACAAAACATATGACAGACCATTTTGAAGAAATTACAAAGGATTACCCGGGTGGTGGTTTACCAATGCTTGATAAATTACGTAGTGCAATCCAATACGCTCGTTATATAGATGTTATCAAAATATTAAAAGCAGAAGAAAATTACAAAGTTGAAGGCAAAAATATGGAAGAACATATAAATGATCATATTAACGATGGGTCAAAACTTGAATTAATAGGTAAGTCAAAAGACGAAAATGATTCTATTCAAGTTCGGGATGAAAAACTTAAAATTACAGATTTAGAAACATTAAATCTTTCCTTAACAAAATACAAAGATTACATTCGTAAATATACTGGAATAGAAAATTTTCTTTGCAAGACAAAAAAAGAGTTCCTTGTCATAGGTGATGGTAATGATGCTTGTGAGTTAAAGGAAGAAAAAGAACAGTGTGACACAGATAATAATTGTGCGTTGTATGAAGGAAGAACAAGAAGAAAATGTGTAAATAGAAATAGAATAAAAACCTTTGGTCAGGAAGATGGAGTTGAAATAGTTGGTAAATTTGGAGATAAATACATTTCCCAAAAGACAACCAAATTTCACACATTTGTGGAAGATACAAGGAATATTTTTCCATCTGTTTATAACTTTTTATATTCAGAAAGGGAGTTATATATTATATTCAATTGTGGGGGTGTGTTTGATCCTTCTCAATTATATGAGGATAAAGATGACCCTAAGTCTGTACATAAAAAATTCGAAGAACTATACAAGAAAATAAAAGATGAAAATAAAATAATTCTATGTGGACACTCTATGGGTTCAGTTGTTGCGTGTGCTTTTGGATTGTGGTTGTTTAAAAACGACAAAACGTTTTTTGAAAAAAAATGCTTTTTGGTTTGTTCAGGGAGTTTTCGTTGGTTACCTGAAAGTGATAAAGATTCATTCACTAAATTAAATAATGTTGTTATTTTTCATACATGTTTAACAGAAACAACTGCAGAAACAACAGATTACAAACTTGATCCTTTTGCGAAGAAGCCCATAGCCAGAGAAGGAGATAAAACCGAGTTTTCATTATATTTTCCAGTTTTAGCATTAGAAGGTGAAATTGTTTATGACGATGATGATAATGGACATTACAACGCTACAGGCAAATTAAAAACATTCACAAATGAAGGAGAAGAATTAAGGTATGCGCGCACGCGGGATGGAGATGATTATCTCCATCCTTGGAAATCTTATTTTAATTCTTTAAAAAGACATTTTAATTTCGTCGAATCATCCCCTGATGGTGACGACGGCAATCGTGGAGGCAAAATGCGAAACGTTACTCAACTTAAGCAGTTTTCCAAGAGACAACTTCTTCAGCAAAAAAAATGAAGAATAAAGAAAAAGTCAAAGAAACACAGGCAGATTAAAAACAAAGAGAAGACACAGAAACGTGGTGGAACGTCAAGAAAGGAACGCAACGAAAGTCACAAACCACTAAATATTAATTAGATAATACAACTAATCATATATATATTATATGGACCCACCACCAACTGCACCAGTTCCGCCACCAGTTTTAGAAACATTACACTCTATAAAATGATAATATTCAAGGTAGGAATAAAAAAGCTGAAAATAATAATGTGTAATAACGTGTTAATCATCATACTAAATAAAATACTTAGTATGATTCAAAATTAAACCACCATTCATCTGTTTATTGTTCTAATTCAAATACATAGGGCGGTTCTTATCACTGACTTCGAGTGGTTTCGGCATAATCAAAGGCGTCTTATCCATTATGGAAAGACTCTTCAAAGTTTTAAGTTGCGGTTCAGCGGGTTTCAAGGGTGTAACCAAATTATTCGCACCAATACCAAAGAGAGTGGATTCAATATCACAAGCGTTATGTGCTAATACATTACGGCAAGTAGAAGCACCAAGAAGACCATCACCCGGGTGATAATTCTGTTTCGGTTGTCCAAAGGTATCATAGGATAAGTAGGCACCGACCTTTTCGTCGGCTCTCTTTACTAAATTATAATCACCTGGTGTATTACGATTACGTGTAGAGGACATTACTTATACAATATGCGTGGATAATAAGTTTAAACGAAAAACTTAATTAGCGACTACTAATCAATTGTTTAATTTTCTGAAACTCTGGTGTTGTTTCGGAGAACCCAGATGGATTTTGAAAGAAAACCCGTAAACAATTATGAAAATCTATGAAATAATCATATGCAAATAAAATGGAAAGTCCAATGTCGGGACTTTGTGAGAACATAAGTGATGCAGCATCCAAATAAAGTTGTTTTAATTCTTTATTATTCTTGGTAGCAGTATAAATATAATCCATTCCCATTGAAATGGCACCGCCTTCATAAACGAGTTCATCCTTTGTTTCTTCATCTAAATCGGGATCCATTTGATCCCACTTGGGTGGATTTTTCGTGACATCCATAGAAAATACATCGCGTAAACATTGGCGATATTGAAAGTTATCGATGTATTGTGGATTATATCCTAATTGATATGACATAGAGAACCTGATTATAAATTAACTAATAATATAGGTTTTATATGATTAGTTTGATTATTTAGTTTCTCTTCTTTCTACTTTTACGTTTATTTCTTTTTTTATTTGTTTTTCTTTTGCCACCTTTTTTTACCTCTTTCATATGTAATGGACTAGGATATAACGATTTTTTCTTATTCGACGAAGATACTGTTTCATTAACTATAGTAAAACGACCTTTTCTTTTAACGGTTTTATTAGAACCCTTAATCATTCGTTTTAAAGATGTAATGCGTTTTTCTATCTCATTGATATCATTTAAGATTATGCTTTTATTCATTATATATATGTTGCATAAAATATTTAACCTGAGTCTTTGTCTCTTTGTTTGAACTATTCACTAGAATTATTAAGCCACTAATAGCAAGCATTAATCCTATTATATGAGTCAAAGTCATTTCATTATTAAACGCATATAAGTATATAAGAAAAAGAAGGACCGTCGAAAAACTAACAATGCTATGGACGTATCCCGAATGAGGACTCAATTGAATGCTACTTATCATAGAAAAAACAAAAATAGCATAGGCTGCAACTAACGCACCGAACAAATGCATAGTATTCTTCTCATATTGAATCGTTTTCTTCCTACATAAATAGACAATACTAAATATAAAACCCAAGAATATAAACAATAAACTGGTTATTTCAAGTGTATCATTATATTTTTGCGAAAGTATATCACAACACAAATAAATTCCCGTACACGCAATAGTAGCTAGACATGCATAAAATATCCAATTCATTAATCTATAATAATATTATAGATTAATTGAGATAAACTGGGCGCTTAGTTTCTCTTCTGTTGTCTACGGTTTCTACGACTTTTATTGCGGTTTTGTTGTTGGCGTCTGGAGTTACGTTTCTTTCTGGACTTTCCACCGCGTTTCTTCTGCTTGCGTGTATTACGGTTGTTTTTCTTCTGCTTGCGTTTCTGAGACTTGCCTCCGCGTTTATTCTTCTTATTTTGCTGAAGAAGTTGCCTCTTGAAAAACTGCTGGAGTTTCTGAGCTGCATTACGCTGTCTACCTCCACCTTCGGTTTCACCAACAGGGGGGGTTTCATCGAGGTTCTCAGCAACAGGGTGGGTCTCAACTTCGGTTTCATCAACAGGGTGGGTCTCAACTTCGTGTTTCTCGTCACCTTCGTGGTTCTCAACTTCGTATTTCGGTTCGATATCCATAATTATAATATATACGCAGATATTATAATTGTCTAAATGCTTATTTTTTGGAGAAATTAGAATCGTTGGCGACCTCGCGACTAGGAAGTCCTCCACGTACCCATCCGTCTAAAGCAGCCTCCTCAATAGAATACGCAGGATTATTAACACGCTCACTGACCTTTTTGGTTAAAGGATATTTCTTATAGTCAATGTATTGTGATTCCATGACGGTAGAAGTGCTCTTACGCTCGGTAATTTGCTGACCCTGTTGAAGTTGTGACTCAACGACAGCATTACTAGGTCCGCGTCCCAAATAAGGAACAGTAGCATACGGACGCTGGTTCAACTGTAATTTCTCAAACGCACGTTGCTGATCACTCTTGATAATAAGTTCAGAGTCCTTATCAATTACGTCACCTGGTAATCCGGAACCAATGGTTCCTCTGAAGTTTACAGTAGGTGCTGATGTAGCAAATTTAACATGACTGGTACTTGCATTACTAGAGAAGTGGTTTTCAGTTGCATAATCGGCATATCTGGAGTTAGATAAATTACGTTGAGAGTTATCAGTATTGTCTAAACCAATGCGACCTGCGTTATTAAAAGGATGTGTGTTTAATGATGCCATTGTTATAATATAATATAATCATAGATAAATTATATTATAGAATGAATTAATTGATTACCATTTGAATCTAGGTAAGTTACGGGCACACGCAAACATATTTCCTTCCTTACAAGAAGTCATGGAACCATAACAGAAGTCAGCAAACCCCTTTTGGTCATTAACTATGGTGGTAGATGGATTAGAAGTAAATGGTCTCATTGACTGCTCAAACACATATTGTTCTCCTAAATCCTTAAATAATTTATCGGCGATGTCGGGTTGGTCGGGATTCAATTCCGAAACCATTTTTTTGGCATTATCAAGTATTGAGTCATTTACTTGATCATTGAAAGCAGGAGGTGCAGGTTTTTTATCAACATTATATTCATAATCACTAACTAAAACATTACTAAAAGGGTTTTTTGTATTGGGTTCATCAAATGTTTTAGAATCGCGCTCAATGCCATTATCTTCAAGAACAGCGTCAGTTATATTCTCGTATCCTTCTTTCGCAAGTCTTTTCTCACGTTCAGCTTCTTGCATCTTATAATGATGAACCCCATAAATTCCAGCAATCGTGAGTAAGATAACCAATAATGTTCTTACATTAGGATTGATTGCGAAAATTAATATGGATGCTATAATAGTAAAACGTGTAACGGCGTTAATTTTCTGGTTATAACTCATGTCGCCGACAGGAAAAAATTCTGTAATATATTCAGGACTAAATAATACATTTGGATTTTCGCTCCAGAAAGGAACCTCATCTACATTATCATCAATATATTCTGTTCCTTTAATGTCTGTGTTATAATCAGTCATTATATATATTTATGGTTTATTTTATAAGAGATAAAAAATGCTAAAATTATATGCATGTCTAATCATTAAGAATAGATTTCTTAATACATTTTTCGTCTATTTCTAATGTTTCGCATTTTGTTTCGTCAGGAACAATTTTCAAAACACATTTGGATTTCTCGCCATACATTGGAGTTACGCAACCATCTTCTAGCTTTTTCAAACGATTTTGTATGTCTTCCTTGGTTTCATGGCATCTAGAGCGAAAATGTTCGTAGCGTTCTCTAACATCACCATAACTAAGATGGGATTTTTTCCCAAGCATTTTATTGATGTTCTCGTGTAAGTCGTATACATATTTAGAAAAGGTTTCACGTGATTTCATATGTTCTTTTTTAAGAGGTAATTTTTTGAAATTACAAATCAAATTTTTACGACATTTACCGCAAGGTAGAGTCCAGCGTAGATTTAATACGAAATCTCTATAGTGTTTTTTATCTTCGTTACTTGGTTTTACTGGATAGTTAAAACTCATTGAATGAATAACATGCCATAGAGGAGGTCCCCATATACTAGTAAGCATTCCATCATTACTGTTATAGTCGGTATTCTTAAATGTTCTGGCTTTATTCGTTTTAGATTTATTTTTACGCGTGGACATATCTAATATATGAATATATATGTTTAGATCATAAAAAAATAATAAGTCGAATATATATAATGTCTAAGATCATCGATAGAATACAATCTGCCATAGCACCCTACAAACAAAGTATCCTTATATTTTTATTTCTTCTTATACTTGGTTACATTGGATACTTTGTATATAAAAAGAAGGGTTTACTTATGAGTAAGGAAGAGAAAAAATTTAAAGATGTTGCGAATGCTAATAAACACATAGATGTTGTAGAGTTTTATTTCTTTCATGCTGATTGGTGTCCTCATTGTAAGAACGCAGAACCAGAATGGAACAAGTTCGTGGCGGAGTATAATAATAAGAAAATGGGTAATTTAAAAATATTATGTAGAAAGAAGGACTGTTCAGAAACGTCACAGGCACAAGCAAATAAATCCGAATTTGGCGTCGAATCTTATCCCACGATCAAGGTATTTGTTGATAAAGATATGGAGAACCCAATTGAATATGATGCGAAAATAACAAGTGACAGATTAAAGATGTTTTTAGATGAGATTTCGGATGCTACGATATAGATTTATCTTGAAGGTCTTTAAATAACTGATAACCGTCACCTATCATTCTTATTCGTTCTTCTTTTGATGTTGAAAAACGTATAATGCCCTCAAATGATATAGAACCACCTAGTATATTTATCTCGTTCTTTATAGTATTTAACGGAATACCATTGAAATTCTTCATTGCGTTTTTCATTGTATTTTTCATAATATCAAATAATGTGGATTTTTCATGGATAGGTTCTCTATTGCTACCCGATGTTTTACGTATTCCAAAAATTTCGTTTGGATCACAATCACTTTTTAAGCAAAGATCTAATGGATATCCAGAGAATAACCCACCATCTATATAGCAACAATTATTTCTTATGATCGGTGCAAATATTACCGGTAAACTACACGACGCGTATATCGCATCTAAAAGGCGCCATTCTGGATGTGTTTTATGCGACAAAACAATTAACTCGAACTGCACTACCTCGCTCGTTGTTATATACATATCAATATGGGTTCTCTCATAGTATTCCTTTAGAGTAATATCAAGTGGTATATCTTTACCGAGTAATAATGGTTTGATTAATTCGTTTATTATTGTTTGGTCAAATATACCACGATTTTCAAAGGCGTACATGATTGTATTTAAATCAAATTTGAATACTGTTTCCCACGGACGCTCTATAAAATAACGGTCGAGTGTATCCCAGTCGTAATCCAATGTGACCAATAAACATATTAATGAACCAATAGAAGTACCATATAGTGATTGTATGTTCTCGCGTTTCCAAAAACCAAGTTTATGCGCCTCTTTTAATATACCATACATGGTAAGACCATAATGACCACCCCCGCCAATCACTATATGCTTAATTATACTCTGTTTTTCGTCATTTGTTTCAAAAGTATTTGAACTTACGTCATTCATTAAAATCAACAATAAGTTTTTTTTATATATTTTTAGTATGATTTTATAATATACACATTACAATGTCATCCATATTTATATTTGATCACGAACAAGAAGAAGGTGGTAGTAAAATAAATATTGACGATTTATACGAAAAACGACAAAAACGCGATTTGAAACAATTATCCATTTTTAATAAAATATTGAAGCGTGTTCATAAACGGATAAACCATACAGCGAAAAATAAAAATATTCAGGAAAATAGCATTTGGTTTCAGGTTCCTTCATACTTAGTAGGAGAACCTATATATGATAAGGGTGAATGCATTGGTTATGTCGTTTCTCAATTAGAAAAGAATGGATTTTTTGTAAAATATGTGCATCCAAATACATTATTCATTTCGTGGCATAATTGGGTTCCGTCGTATGTTCGTAATGAAGTTAAGAAACGTTTAGGTGTTGTCTTGGATGAAAAAGGTAATGTAATAGACCAAGTTGAAGAAACTGATACAAATAATCCGAACAACGGTCTTTTCAATCAACAACAGGAGAACTCTGATAATAAAGTAATCAAAAATGGTAAAGAATATTCATCTATTAAGGATTATAAACCAACCGGAAATTTAGTATATGGTGAAGATATGATGAATAAATTGGAGAAGAAGATTAGTTTTAAACCAGGTACATAGTTGTATAATCATTTGACATTACAAATAATTATCCGTTTATCTCTTTTTTCTAGTGCGTTTTTTCTTTTTATTTGTCTTACTTGGTTTCTTTTTATTTGTCTTACTTGGTTTCTTTTTGATTGTCTTACTTGGTTTCTTTTTGATTGTCTTACTTGGTTTCTTTTTGGTCTTTTTTCCACCTAGCCCTCCCACCTCCTCCTTCTTCTCCTTCTTCACCTTCTTCTCCATTTCTTTATCCAATGCTTTAATTGCTAATCTGTAAGTATCTATATTAAATGAGTCTGTTCCATTGGCCAATGCGTCATCAAATTTCATTCCGATTTCACCTATAATACGTTCTAATAAATCTCCACTTTGTGGAGTATCAACTGCTTCTTTATAAAATGTTTTTATCTTTTTATTAAATCCATTATTTATAGTATATAACATAGTATCTTCTAATTTGGTCTTAATGTTTTCCACAACCTCCGTAGTCAGTTGCTCCAATTCCTTCTTCTTAGATTCAATTTTATTTGCAACAACTTTATTTATTAATTCACATACTTGCTCTTGTGCAGCGCCCGTATAAAGCGTACCCGAGCATGCTTCTGCCCCTCCTTTTTTCACCCATTTTATTTCCTCATCTTTACTCGCGTCTATGAGTGCTTTATCCCGAGCCAACATCACTCCTCCAGTCTGCTTATCGGTGGACGCATTTCCTCGTTGTCCAGGTGCCTGTTGTTCAGGGTTTGGGGGTGGTGTCGCCTTTCCTTGTTGTACCTGTGCCTGTTGTTCAGAGTTTGGGGGTGGTGTCGTATTTTCTTCGGATTTTGTCATTGTTTTCGCGAAGGTGCGCATCAAGTCGTTGACTGAGTTTACCATACCAAATAACTTCTCCACCTTCTCACTTCCTCCTTTAAATTTCTTTCGTTTCTTATATATCTTTTTTGTTCTGCGTTTACCTCCTGTATCAGTAGTAGAAACTTGTGTTAATCTTATAATAATAGGTTCTAAATCTGTATGATCAAATACTAATTTACCATCTTTAAGATCTAATTCATCAGCTGTAAGAATTTTGTTCAAATTTATTTTCAATTCTCTTAATTTTTTTATATGGTCTTCATTTTTTATATGGTCTTCATTTTTTATATGTTTTTCTATTTCTCCTATTATCACATCGAATTTTAAATTAATTTTATTCATATGTATTGTTAAAGTTAGATTTGTTGGATTTATTTCATAATATTTATTTTTTTCATCAATCATTTCTTTGGCACAACCGTTCAACTTTTCTTTCAACTCCTTCTTATCTTTTACAAATTCATCTGCTATATTATCTACTCCGGACTGAATGTTTACTTCCAATGTCTTGACGGCGGTTTCTTTAATTTTTGGGAGAGACGTTTCTAATAATTTATTGATTCCCATTTCCTTTAACGACGTTACCCTTGCATTCGCCGCGCTTGTTATTTGTTTCGCTTTATTCATAATAAAATCTGGCATAGGCATATTTGAATCTTTATACTAACATATAAAGATATAAAATTGAATGCGTTTAAAATTTAATTTATAAATATAAAATACTATATCAATGGACTATCAAATCCAACAATCATCACAACCAAAAATAAAACGAGAAAAGACTTCTAAAACACATAAACGTAAAACACATTTATCTAAATCGGTGAAGTCTCGTTTATGGGATATATACGATGTAGACCAAAAACAAGAAGTGGATGAAGATAAAACGATGGAATGTTTATATGAAACTGAATCAAAAATGACGGAACAGGGTTTATGTGCGCTATGTAATACTGTGCTTAAAATATCAGAGGAAGGGTTTCCAACTTGTTCAAGTACAACATGCGGAATAGTTTATACACACGAACTAGATTTCTCTCCAGAGTGGCGTTTCTATGGTGCGGAAGACAGAAATGCGAAGGATCCCGCGCGTTGCGGAAATCCAATAAATCCACTTTTAGTAGAATCGTCATTTGGTTGTAAGGTGTTATGTTCTACTAAATCCAGTTATGAAATGCGCCGCATTCGCAAATGGACAGAATGGCAGTCAATGCCCCACAGGGAAAAATCACTATATGAAGAATTTCAATTTATCACCGTTATGGCACAAAACGCGGGTATTCCAAAAATATTTATCGATAAAGCAATGGCGATTCATAAGGATATATCAGAACAAAAGATGTTTAGAGGTTTGAATCGCGACGGAATAAAGTCGGCTTCTATTTATATCAGTTGTCGTTTGAATGGATGCCCAAGGACAGCACACGAAATTGCCGAAATCTTCAAATTAGATAAGACCAGTGCTACTACAGGTTGTTCTATGGCGGTAAATATATTAACGAACATTGAACGTGGATACGAATCGTCACAACAAACATTATTGATGACGACGACGCCCTCTAATTTTATGGAGAGGTTTTGTAGTCATCTAAACATAAACACAGAACTTACTATGTTATCCAAATTCGTGGCCAAGAAAGTGGAAACAAATAACATAATTAATGACAAATCGCCACATTCTATTGCAGCTGGTATCATCTATTTTATCTCTCAAAATTGTAACTTAGATGTTTCAAAAAATGATATTAAAGTTGTGTGTGGTGTAAGTGAGGTAACAACAAATAAGTGTTATAAGAAACTAGAAGAGATAAAAAATGATTTACTTCCCAGTATAATAATTGACAAATACAATCGATAAAATAATATAAGTAAATAATATACTTATATTATGTTTCCTAAAATTATTTTTTTAGTTCCTTACCGAGATAGAAAGCAACATCTAGAGATATTCTCGAAACATATGGAAAATGTCTTAAGTGATTTAGAAAGGGAAACATATAGAATACTATATATCCACCAAACAGACAGTCGTCCGTTTAATCGTGGTGCTATGAAGAATATAGGATTTTTATATGTGAAAGAAACATATCCAGATGTGTATAAGGAAATTACACTAGTATTTAATGATGTAGATACAATGCCGAAACGGAAGGATTTAATTGACTATAAAACAACAAAGGGCATTGTAAAACATCATTATGGTTTCGCATTTACTCTCGGTGGTATTTTATCAATGAATGCAGGTGATTTTGAAGTAACGGGCGGATTTCCAAATTTTTGGTCGTGGGGATATGAAGATAACGCATTACAAAAGCGAGTTCTAAAAAATTCAATAGAAATAGATCGAAGTAACATGTATGAAATTGGAAGTAAGGATATTATACATTTAAAAGATGAACCAGAAAAAATGGTGAATAAAGAAGAGTATCATTTATATAGGAAACAATCAAGTGAAGGTTATAAGAATATCATAGATTTGGAGTATCGTTTTAATGGTGATACAGGTCTTTTAGATATCTTATCATTTAACACCGGTCGCGAAATAAATTATAAATATTCAAAATATCATAAAATGTCCAATGGAAATAAACCTTTTAAAAAACGAAACGCATTGATGGGGATGATATTTAGTTAGTTACATTAAAGGGAATATCTCCATTATTTTATAAGTTAAACCAATATTATAATCATCCTCCCAAATACCAGAAATCTTCAGAGCGATTTCTCCGCCAATTCCTGTATTCTGTGTATAAGGATAATTTTCACGATACACTTTAATGGTCATAGTATCTAGTTGTTCCTTAAGTAAATACTTCGTACGTTTTGTGTTATCATTAATATGTTTAAAATAATTTAAAATATAATGCTCGTAATCACTAATTGTTTTAATAATATCCGTGTTGTTTTTTGTATTTTTCATTATAATCCTAGTGAATGATTTATCATACGTGTATTCATTCAATGGAAGAGATGTATATATCCCATTCATCACAATATCTTCGTCTGAATATGAGATTTTAGTAAATTTTCCATCCATTATAATATTTTTACGCGTCTCTAGAAAAAAGACATTATTGATTTCTAATTTATTCAGGTTAAATAGGAGTATCATGTGAGTTCTATTATATGTTATAATATTATGTTTATTACCTTTATGCAAAAGTTAATAAATAACACGACTTTAGTGTGAACGATTTCACTGGAATATCCTATAAATTCATCTTCAAAACAATAAGGATGTAGTTCGTCTTAAAATATTAATTTCATTATTTAATATATATAAAATATATATTATGAGTGCCTTAGTTAATGAAACTCCTATTGTAAATTGGAAAGATAGCGAAAATACATTTACACAAATTAGTAGTGCTATAAAATATAATAATCCATCCACTTCTACAAATAAATCTTCTTATTTTCGTGCATTACCATTGAAAATATACCGTAAAGAAATTGTTACAGATACTGCTGTTGGTAACCCTCGTACATCAGGACGCATATTTGATTTTGACCGCCCAGGTGGAACCATAACAACTAATAGTGAAGAATGCGTGGGTATAAAAAATACTCAGATTATAAATAATTCCGCGGATAAAGTGTGTCGCAGTGAAACCGAGAAATGTAGCGTATTTCTTTCAGCAGAGGCAAATGCTCGTGCGCGTGTTAGAAGTAGTGGTATGATAAGAAAAAAATATAGCGCAGATACTACTGCTCCTAACTATTTTACGGATACCAAGCAATACCTAGAAAGTCGCAGTCTTTCTTATAAATCTAATAGTAATTTTCATGTTTTCAGTGGCGATGTTACATCAACCGCTGGTTCTGCCGAAGCATCACAAAATATTTATACTGCTAGTTCAGGTGATAATTGTAAAAAAGAATTCCTGTCAGTTGCTGGTTCATTTAATTATAAATGGTTAGATGGTCTAGAGTCAGATGATACAGCATATGAAGTTGTTATACCAAAAGGAAATTATGATGTTAGTGATTTGAATAGAATATTACACACTACTATGGCAAATAATTACCATTATTATGTCGACGCACCCACCGATAGAAAGATCTTTTTACTATCATTAAAATATAGTCAGAATGACGGAATGATTGTAGTAGAAGCATTGGGTGTGAATACAGAAACAACTGATACTTACGACAAACCTATTAGTGGGGGTATTATCCCTACTTGGGATAGTGATATATCAACTGCCAAAAATATTCAATTAGAATTCAATCTAGCAGGTTCTACAGAGTTATATTTGAAGATGGGTGTAAATGTTACAGACACACGTAGCATACCTGCGACTACGAATGGACGACTTGGAAGAATAGAAACAAAAGCTGGTTCTAAAACTGCATTCTATCCCAGAAAGAAAATTGTACATTATAAACCAAGTAACCCCGGATTTGCTACACAAGGAGCTGTATCATCAAGCGACCTGATAACGCGTCGTAAATATAATACAATCAATACGGTAGCAGGTTCAATGCGAAGTGCATATGGAAATCACACAGCGAGTGCGGTTGCATATGGTGTTCCAGCATATGGATATACAAAGAAAGATAAGATCGGTTATCCTATGAAGCAAACTCCCACCTTTTCAAAATATTCAAATATCATGAAAAAATGTTCTGTAAGGAAGTTTGCGAATGCGATTTAAACCGCTATACTGATTGAATTCTTCGTTGATTTAAATAAATGTATCCTTTGGTGGTGACGAAGAATATTTTAAAAACACATTGGTCGATGGAGATGTAAATGTATTTACTTCTACATTATGCTTTTCGCACCACCTATTACATCGCGCGATATTTGTTTTTACCGTGTTATCTAACTTATCTTGCTTTGTCTTATTCGCCATTAATGTTAGTGTATTCTGTATTGTTTCCATCTGCTGTTGTCCCGAAATAGCATTATATTCCTCTAATCTGTTTTTAAAATGCTTGGAAATTTTCATTTTCAAAAACCGATGGATGTTATGTTCTGCATTTACTACCTTATTAAGTGTATCTTTTAAAATAGGAAAAAAGTCACTACAATCTTTAAATAAAAAGTTTTTACAAACCACATATTTCTCGGAATTTGCATAGCGACTTGTTTGTGGTTTCGTAATATAAACATTTTTATAGAAAGCAGACAGTATATATAATAAATCTACTGTATGTTCCATAAAACAATCAAATATCTTTAATATAAAACTTCCACCTTGTTTCTGCATTCCCAGTGCGTAACATACCTGACCATATAATAATTTTGTTATATTTAGTTCTTGATCATTAAAATTACTTGAAAAATCGAACCCACCATCTGCAGTGATAAGATCGATAGACGATTTATATTTATCATAACAATACTGATAATTGGCGACAGATAAAATATTTCCTGTCTTGTCTGCACCATTCTCAATAAATACATTTTTATTCTCATCTAGAAATTTTTGACTTTTTTTCCACGCCGGAATATTATAATCTTCCTTATCGTCAAGAATAGTCATACCTACATACATATCATGTCTATTTTGTCTCATATGCGCAAGAGCTTCTATAAATCCGCCTGGACCCTCTGCCAGATGAAAACTACGTAAAGGTAAATTACTTAGTATCTTAGAGTTTTTACTTTCGAATGTACTGCTAGTTGAATAATGGCATAATTTAAAAAAAGCAACAATTTCTAGCATTTTATAATAAGAACGAGATAAAGGTCTTACTTTTGAAATCGGTTTATTCTTTCCAGGGACATTTGTATTTATGAACTCATATGGATTTGTGTATTTTTTATAATTATCCCATGCACTGTTATGGTCATCAATCTTATTTTTAATTTCATATAAATAATTACACAATGAAGGTGAATATTTTGCACTATTCGGTTGTTTTCTGTTACACAAGTGATATATTTATATAACAAAATATGTGTGTTTGGTAGCAATGTATATAACATTTTATATTATGTGTCGTTACATATATTGCAAAGATAGTTTTATATTCATTTTTATGTGTTCTTAATTAATACTTTTTTAACGCGCTTCTTTATTACAATCTTATCGGGTTTACTATGAATGTCTATTTCCTCTGCAGTTTTATGTGTAATATTATTATAAATATTTGATACATCTGCGTTTCTCACTTTAATGAAGACAAAATAACGGTTCATAAATGAGATCTGTTTCTCATCGACGGTCATTAAATGAGCACTCTTATAATTAGAACGCCTATAAGATGAATAATTAGTTTCAATATTCATACTATTAAATAATTCACCAAATAGTCCCGTGCCGTCGGGCAATCCTTTTTGGTTTGCAATTTCTTTAGAAACCAATTCAAAACCATAATCACTCATAACACGAATGAAGTAATTGAAATTCACCAAATATTCGTGAAAGGTCTTTCCGATTGTATCCTGATATACATTAATCTTATAACCTAAACTTGTATCATCGTCTTGGAAACCAGTTTGGTTAAACATTTTGGTCAATTCAAATCGTTTTTCTTCGCCATTCATGATTATGATAGAATCGCCTTTATTCTTACCCTTTAATTTATTGAATACTGTTTCACCATCATAACAAGTACCAATGAAATAACCGTTTAATTTTGTGCACTCTGCCAAATTACGTACAAATCTATGAAGCGTCGCACGATTTTCAAAGAAGTAGTGTAAAGCAAACTGACAAGAACTGACATTGAAACCATCACTCGCAACACCATAATGTTTATATACTCCTGCACCTAATAGATCAGCGTCTTTTGGACCTTTTCCGAATACGGCTTTCGTAATCTCCTTATCTTTATCAGTAAGCAATGCTTCGCCTGTGCGAATTAATAGACTACTATTTCCATTTACAAACAACGCTCCTGGCATATTGCGGTCGTGTGTCTTACGATACTTTAAATAACGTGCACATGCACCATCCATGCGATTTTGAATATTATCCCTTGATATATCTATACCAAATACAAAACCCAAATTTGCGTAAATCCACTTTGGGAGATCCCCACCTTTACCCACAGCGTAATCTATTAGAGTATCATTACGATTTGAAACGGCACGAATCATTTTATTTTTCACAAACAAATTATGAAAATCTCTCATAGACTTAGTTCTCTTATCATTTGCATCACGGCGATTATAATAGACCCCTTCGTTCGCCTCTCCATTTTCTTCTTCGCCAAATTCTTCAATATATTCAGGTATATTTTCACCCGTTGAAATCATTGGGGCACCGATTGGTTGATGTATAGACTGCCAATTACTATTCGCAACGTGATACGCATTACCATAATTACGTTGTCCGTTTCTCAATTCTGCCGTTTTATCATATCTAACTCTAAGTGGTGTCCATTTCCATCCATCGCTCTTAGTAATATCATAACTGAATTCTACAATCATATCTTCTTCAAAGTACTCACCTTCATCGGTAAACATCATTCGGTCGTCTGAACCGTCACTTTTCAAAATTATATTGGCGTAACACGCATTCTTATCGTATGGATTTGTAGGTTGGAATGGAACAGGTTTATAACCATCTTCAACGTCTACATCTCCAAATTGATGCATTCGATTTTGTATCATATCTTCACACGGATTAATAAATCCATGCTTCTTTTCGTCATAACCACATCGTAATATCAATGTTTTATACTGTGTTACCATTCCATTTGTTTCCGTACTGACTCCGTCTTGAAATATATTATGAACGTCATCTTTACCTGTTTTATCTTTTTTTACCGATACTAAGAAATCAATTGTATTATACTCAGATGGTTTCCACTTAAATGAATGCTCCCATGTGGTCTTCGTAATTGGTCCGGGTTCTCCAATCTTTGAACTTCCGACCGCTAATCGTGAAGGGGTAAATATAAGTCCATCTGTATTATATTCGTATAATCCATCTCCTACATCACCTAGGATTTTTGAACAACAATTGAAAATACTTCTGGTTTCGGATGTAGCATAAAACTTTTTACAGGTTATGGAAATTTCACATTTCCCATTTTTTGTAATAGATACTGGTTCTAACTCGGATATCACTTTCTTCAATAATTGTAAGCGGTAAACCTTCGGTTTTGCGGGAGGTTCTTCGTCTGGATTATTTGTAGGATAAAACTCGAGTGCACGGGTGCTTTTCTTATTTATACAATAAATGTCAAATGCTGCATACAAGTTTATTGTAGTATCGTGTTTGTTTTGTGTTATATGTTCACCATCAATTACACTATTAAAATACTCTTTGACTTTTGTCCGTGAACCTGTAAAGATAACTGATAGATTGGTATTTATTAGATAAATCTTACCCTCTCCATTTATGAAGAGTAAACTTCTATCTCCATCCGCTTTATCCGTTACTGTATAATCATTCCTTACATTAGGTATATTAACACCTTCCTTGGGTTCCATTATATTTGGTAGTTGAAGGGTATATGATGAAGGACCCGTAAAATCACGAGAGCGCATTTTTCTCGGTTGATAATCGTCTCCATTTAGTATTTTCATGTATTCTTGCTGAACATTAAACTGCTCGGAATATGATATAGGGTAGTTTGTCCCTTGCAGTCCACTCATTATGATCCTCGTGAATTTACGGATGACATTTGTGATTGATTTGACATCATTATAATCCGTACCAATGCCAATACGACTATTATCTAATTCCATTTCAATCTCATATGTCTCCGGATTATCAAATAAATCAACGTCTTGGATTGTATAATCCTTTATAGGGATTCCATTTGACGTTGCGGATTTCTGAACAATACTTAAGTCAGCAAATACAGGAAGGTCCTCATGCGAAAATCGCACACGGTTCAAGTATCTGAACGTTTTCTTGGAATCGCTCCACTTTGAAATTATACTACGGATTAGAGGAGAACGACCAGTGTGTCGTTGCTCAAGTTGATACGCTACACGCATATTAAAATCTTCAAAATCCGCATATTTCAAATAACTACCATCCTCCAGTTTTACTCCCGATTTCTGATTGAATATGATCTTATCATATGTTGTAGACGGCATATCCAGCAGTTTTTGGATGCTATTTGTCTTACAATATTCTTGTATTAAATCAATGCCATTAATCTCGGCGCGAATATTAGACATTTTCTTCTTACCACTGTTCTTATCTATAAACTCGTGAAATATACGTAAACTATGCGCGCCACCCGTATTCTCACATTTGAACCCAGTTGCATATAACTTTTTCACGACATTATCATAGTCTATTTTTGTGAAAGGTTTATGTTTACGACTATTGGTACCGAAACGCACTTCAACCTCGTTCTCTTTACCATCCATGCGTGCAACGGGATTACTCGCTAAATAGTTTTTAATTATTATGTCCATCTGCTCTGTTGGTGATGAAGTTTTTGATTTTTCCATTATAAGTAATATATATTATATATATTATTTATATTTATTATTCAATTTTACCAAATACATTTTCTAGAAATCAGTCCATATAATTCGGTTTTTGATACTTTATCTTCAACTTCAATATTCACTCTATCTGCTAAGTCTTTCAGTTCATCCATTTTAAAATTTGAAATCGCCTTTAATGGCTTTTCGTTACTGAATAATAATATACAATTCTCTTCTATCTTTGCGATCTTTTCATGATTGGCATTTAAGTCTAACGCATATGTCTTATCTTTTGTCTTCCTAAGTAATATGGTTTTATCATAGTCTTTCTCACGATTAGATATATCAAGATATATACGATCTTCTTTAATTATCAATATACGCATTTTATAGTATAGAGCAAATGCTGGCAATGCGTTTAAACTTATCTTTTCATTTACCATAATTTCTGACATAATTTCTTGAGCTCGCGCCTTTGTCATTTTTTGATTTATATTCTTAAGAGCGTTTGGTGCTACTTTAAAATGCTCTGATATCTTCTGTTTTTCCGCCATACCGATATTACCTGAACGATGCTTCAATTCGTTATATTTTTCTAACCCGTAATATCCAATATAACAACACCAAAATAAATGGTCGTTGTTTTCTGGAACAACAGACTCGTCTGCGATATCAACCAGTTCGTTTTTTTCATTATCCTTTATTTTATCGGTACTATCGTTATTAACCCCCGACCTATATCTATTATATGCACTAACTGTATACATAATATTCGTCAAATCAGAAATGCGATCCGATTGTATTGAATCATTTACGAAAATGTCGTGTATGATAGTCATTGTCTTAATATACTGGAGAATACGCTTTAAATCTTTTCGCTTTATAGTTTTTCATATAGATTAGTTACAACATTTTCGCTTATTTGTGTCCTGTCTTTCAAAAGATAATCATTCAAATCTATTATAGGAAAAAAAACATCACACTTAGAATCATCTTTTAATTCATTCATATATAAATATTTGAAATCCTTGTGTTGTAAACAAGCTTCATATAACATTGCTCCGCCAATGACAAATATATTATCAACATCTTTACGTGACGATAATTTGGTTATTGCCTCGTCAAATGAAGAGAAAAATAAAACGGATGCATCTTCGTGTGAATGTATTGTTGTAGAAATACACGCGTTTATACGCCCACCCAGTGGAAAACGTTTTATACTATTCATTGTATTACGTCCCATCAGTACAACATTACTCTTTGAATTGTCATTTACTGTTTTTGTTATCTTTTGGAAATATTTCAAATCTTCTGGAAAATACCACGGCATTGTACCATTCATTCCTATTCCATTTTGTTTATTAATTCCCACAATTAAACTCAGTTTCATAGTTTTATTACAATATCTATAATAAAACTATAATTCTATATTGTTGTTGAGCTATTAAAAAACTCAGACTTTACATTATTCTTTTCTTGTTCTGCCGTTTTTAATAAAGCATCCTGATCCTTTGTATAATCTATATATTTCTTAATCGTTTCAATCGTATTTTCTGGACAGTATGTGAGATTTACAAAAACTCCACTTTTATTTTCGTTTAAAATAACTTTATTATCATCACGGAGTATCTTTAATATTTCGATCTGGTGTGTTTTTTCCATGTTTTCAATATGTGCTTTTAAATTCTTTAATGGCATTACGTCAGTCATATTTAATCAATACTAAAAAATGTTTATATCATTTATTTAAACTTCAATAATTATCTAGGCTTTCTTTAAAGTCTGTTTCTTATCGTCACGCTTGACCATTTTTGAAGGCAGAGATGCAATCGCACATATATATTCATCATCCAATTCGTATCGCACACCTATTATTTTAACGGTTATATTAGTATCTTCCTCTACACTATTAAAATACGCATTTGTATTATGATGATCTCGTGCGATGAAAACAGTGAGTGGGGAGATGCCTTCTTTATCAGTATGAACAGCATGTATTCCAGCCTTCGTCACAGTTTTTACTTTACATTCAACTAACATCCCTTCGACTGGATTACATATCATACAATCAAATATAACTTGAAAACTTACATATTCACCATTTACTACACCCGACGAATAAGTCATAAGTGAAATAGAACCAGGTTTAATAAAACCCTCGTCTATACACCTTCCTTGGTAAATATCTGACACTTTTTCTTCTAAAATTTTTTTTATATTCTTCCCAATCTCTCTTATGTTGAGATGTATCTTTTTGGTTAAGACGCCTTGATTATAAACGCCATAAATTTTTTGCTTGTTTTTGTCGGTCATTATATTTATATAAGATGTATATTTTATATAGATATGTTTATTTAAATTAATCAATTTTACCAATTCTTCTTTGCTGTTTTCTCAATATATTTTCTATAAAAATCAAATTCATCCATAGTTAAGAAATATGTTATTTCGGCGTTTCTCTCGTTTATATGTCTAAGTAATATTTCTACAAGTGTTGGGAGAGCACCCGTGACATACGCTTTTTTTTCTTTACTGCCTGAAATTTCGTCTTTGATTATATCATCCATATTTATATATATATTTTTACCAAATGCGTTTTCCGAAAGATACATCATTAGATTTTTATTCTCATCAAATGTTCCACGAATAATGGAACCAATCTTATTCTTTGAAACGTTTTTTTGACGTATTTTAAATTCTCTTATCTCTTCGCTTCTCTTAAACTTACTATTAATCAATCCAAATGTATCACTTATGCTAATATTATTTTGTTTTTTATAGTCATTTATACTTTTATTTGTTAATTCAGATAACAAATTATTACAGTCCGTAATGTCCGTAGTTTCTTCATAATTATCGCCTATCTTTTTATAAAATACCGGTTTATTTATAATATCCGAACCACTCGTCTGTTTAGATTTCATTATGTAGATATGGTTACTCAATGTTCTGTTTTCGAAATAATCATTCACTAATTCTCTGAACCGACAATCTCCAATAGTTCTTTTATCTTTACCATTTAATATATCAATCAGACCTTTATAATTTAATGTATCTAACATATGATGAACCGTGTATTTTTTTAAATCGTCATTCGTAATCTGATTTTCTACTGCGATATTATTATTATTCATTAAGTGATCTTTGATATTTATTAACGCACGATACCAATCGCGTTTGTCATTGTCAATAATTTTGTCATTGACGTTTTCTCCAAATATATTATAAAATATATCTCTGAAATTACTGTATTTATCTTTCTCGACAATCTCTTGGACATCATTATCTAATAAACTATCTATATTTATTCTCTCGGTTGTCTCCTCTTTATCAACAGAGCGTTCAAATATAGAAGCATTTATATCTGTTATTCCTGACGGTTGGAAGTAATAATAGTCACCTTTACTTATTATACGACCTTCGCGACCATAGTTATCAATAACCTTTAATGTTGTATCTTCCAATAATATTAACATTGCCATATCAAATTGCTCTCGTGAATATGTTTTTCGCACATTTATTATATTATATAAATCGTCGTGTTTAAAATAGAAAAGACCCTTGGGTAAATTTTTAAACTCATCGCGAATGCGAGACATTATAATAGGCATATTATTTTTGGCAAAATCTACGTTATAAGTCGCAAAGTGACGAGTCTTAGAATCATTCTGCCTACAAGTTGTTTCGTCATCGCATTCGCCATAATCACAAATTGCTGTGAAATTATATTCGCTGTTGATATTATCTGTATTTATTTCAACAGGTTCTCTTTCGTCTATGTCAGAAGAACGTATCATGCTTATTGTCTTGTTCTCATTAATCTTCAGTCTGGCAGTTAAATCATCGTAGTAACCAAACTTCAATGAACAATCCACCGCCTCACGTTTTAATAACCCCGTTATTTTTCCGATTGCTTGTGCCTTCTTTGATGCGTGGCGATATAAATATAGGTCAGCACTCTCAGTATCATTATCAAGCAATGTTGCGTGTAAGAATATCTCTACATTGCGATGTTCAAATGGTAAGTCGTAATGACTTTTATTACGTATCGCACGACCCACAATTTGTTCTATACGACTTAGATTAAACCAAGGTTCTAATATATGAACCTGTCTCAGATTACGAAAATCGACACCTTCACCTGCAGCACGCGAAATAATAACTACCTTTATTTTCTCTCCGTTCTTATTTTCAACGCTGTTTAGATTTTTCAAATCCTCAACATTGTTTGGAGAATAACGATCATCTCCGGTCAGCATTATATAATGGGGTGTATGTTTCTTTTCATTCTCACCATTTACCATGTATTTTTGGTCATCCTCTAAGTTAATTTCGTCGTTATGGAAGAGATTTTTCACTTTTTTACCTACGCGACGATTAAACCCCATTGATTCTAATGCAAGAGCGACGGGAATTACACCACCATCTATATACTGTGAATATATCATAATAATGCCCCGTGATTTCTTAATTGTTTCGCATATTTTACTTATTTTGACGCTATAATTCACAAGGTTCTCGGGATCAAATATTCTATTGGAACTATCAATGTATTTATAATTTGCTTTCGTTTTCTCGCCATCAATCGTTCTTTCGTCATATTTCATAATGCTAGATAGACCTTTCTCACCAAGCATGGAGTGTAATACATTTTTCTGTTCATTATTATCTTGTTCAATCCCAATATTATCTATGCGTTCTTTATTACCATATACTATGTTTAAAGCTTCTATTGGTCGTTGAAGAGTAGTGTATCCAAATGAATCCTGATTAGCGATTTCTTCTTGAATAACATTCATTATCTTAGTGTACGCTTGACCCTGCACAGAATTATTATTAAATTTTGTATAACAAATCGGCATATTTTCTACTAATTTATACATCTCATCGCCCTTCTCAATTATCTTACCATTCATTTGTTTACCCGGAAATACCAAAGATTCACAATCCTTACATTTCAATCGTAACGGAAAAGTATACGGGTTCTCACCTTTTACATAAGAAACATAACCTCTTAGTTTTTTTATTAACGTTTCCTTGCCATCTTTTTTTAGTTCTCCATTTTTATCAAATACATCACTCACCTTTATAGTTTTTCTACCATCATTTTTATTCAAAATATTTGCGATCCAAACGATTTCTTTACTTGTATTATACATAGGTGTTCCAGACATTAATAACAGTTTCATATTCTTAGAATATTTCGCAATAGACATTAATTGTTCGTACATATCACGATTACCCTCGCTATCCTGGTCATCTGTAATCTCACGCATATTATGAGCTTCATCTATAATTATAAGGCGGTCATTGAACTCTTCTTGAATTCGTCTTATTTTATAATCTTCCTTTATTTTTTGTAATTCATCTCCCGTTCCAATGCGTTTATACTCACTTATTTCCTTTACCAAATTTCCAAACTTGGTATAACCGTAAAATGCGTAATAAGTTGATATGATTGATTTTATATTTGATATTACATCTTCTTTTTTCATCGCCTTGATTTCAGTTGGGTTTATTTCATTTAACATCATATTCCCGAGACATCCGTCTATATTCCAACTACCATCGTTTAATTGTTTCAATTTAGATTCGTCAAATAATTGCTTCTTAAAATTATCTTGTACATTTGGCGATGCAATAATAATTATTTTTTTACTTCGTCCCTTTTTTGTACCAGTCTGCTTAATATAACTTCGCATTTCTTCGGATATTCCTATAGCAGAACACGTTTTTCCTGTTCCTAATCCATGAAATAAAAGTAATCCATTATAAGGAGTATGACGCGATAAGAAATTCCTTACGAATATTTGATGTGGACTTAATGTAAAATCGGCATCGCTCAATTCCTGTTGGATTTCTTCAAGTGATGCCTGTTGAACCTCATTGGGTTCTGTATTATTGCCTATATGAAATTCTTCATGCTCCAATAATTTTTCATTAAAATCATCTTCGTCTAGTTCAGGATATAAAAAATGATCGTCTGGCATTTTACTTATGGAAGGTTCAGGTTCAGGTTCAGGTTCAGGTTCGGGTTCACGTATGTTGCCTTTTTTTTGTGTACGCTTTATTAAAATCTTTATTTTGGGTTTTTTCTGTTTTTTATTCCCATTTTCTTCTTCATTCTCATCTTCATTCTCATCTTCATTCTCATCTTCATTTTCTTCTTCATATTCATTAGAGTGACATTCTTTTAATTTGCTCTTGCTACGCCTATAAATCTCCTTACCATTATAATCTAATCTTTCTTCCACACTAACATAAGTAAATTTATTTAATGTGTCTGTGTCGACTGGGTCTTCTGTATGTGCGTATTTCAATTTTTTTCCTTTGTCTTCTTTTGTATATTTATTAAATTTTTTTATTAAAAATTCGTTTGCTTTCTCAGAACCGTTTATTTCCTTTAAACCCTTGCTATTAAAATATGCTTTGTTCAGATTTGCCTTCTTGCTGAATATATAAAATATTTCACATAAGTAATTTAGATTAATAGTTCGATTACCAATTTGATTGAAATCTTTTATTTTATCTGCCTGGTATGCTTGTTTATAAAATTTATTATCACCTTTAATTGGGCATTCTTCAACTTTTTTTGCTTCAACTTTTTTTGCTTCAACTTTTTTTGCTTCAACTTTTTTATCCTCATCATTTTCTGTTTCATCATTTTTATCTTCAACATTTTCTGTTTCATCATTTTTATCTATTTTAACTCGTCTTTTATTTTTTTTAACTTGAGAATGTGCTGTCTTTGTTCCCTGCACTACAGTATCATTAAGAACAGTAGTTTGAGGATTAGCCGTTGGAGTAATAGTTACAGCAGAATTATTTACAGCAGAATTAGTTACAGCAGAATCATAATCTTCTTTAGTTATAAAGTTGATTCGCGAACGGTTTTTCCGAATATATATTTTTACCTTATCACTTTCAATATCGTCAAATTCACCTATGAATAAAATATTTTCTTCATTATTTTCACATTTTTTATTTTTATAATCTAAAATATTCGTTAAAAATTCTATGATATCTTTATCTTTAATGCCCGTTGCAATAGTTTCATTTATATCCTCTACTTTTATTCGCCGTTCGCAAGATATTAAAATTGGAGGTGCTTTTGGTCCTCTTTTTCCTGTCTGTGATTTTAATATGCCGTTCGTTGTAATATTTTGGGGCTTTTTATCTGTAGGTATTTTTGGTTTTTTAATATAATTCGGGGGGGATTTATCACTCATTACTACCTTTTGTATATTATAATACGATATAATATACAAAATTACAACCGATAAAGCATTAATTTTTTCAACGAAATGTCAACCTTCGTTATCACGTCCTTTTTTTCTAAATTATAGTCCCGAATCTTCAACAAACACTTTTCAAGAGATCCCCATTCCATCTTACTAACTTCGGACTTCTGATAATTGGTTGTATCTTTGGTCTCGTGGTACTTCATATACATTAAAAAATATTTATGCTTATAAGACTTATAATTTGAACCCGTAAATGTTTCCTCATATGGAACTACATTCACCATCGGTTCTATCTTATTCTCGTTATAACCTGTTTCCTCACAGAATTCTCTAACGCCACAATCATAATCTTTCTCCTGATAGTTCCGACGCCCTTTTGGAAATCCCCATTCTGGTTCCAACCAAACACTTTGAGTGTCCTTAAGTAAATCACTCAATCTATAATCAATTTTCAAAGATCCGTTTTTCAGCATATTAAATTTATCCTTTGAAGACGTCTCTTCCATTTTATATTTATTATTATATCCTTCGTCGCCCCATATTTTTGTCCAAAGTTCATCGAAATCCTTCTCCAAAATATTCTGCTGTTCTTCCTTCGTCATCTGCTTAAGCATGTTTTTTATATATTCTGGGTCATTCAACTGATACTTTCCTCTCATAAAATCTATATATCCCAGTGTTTCTTTACGTCGTATCATCAAATATTCAACAACGCCGTTATTATTACGAAATGCAATAACGCCCAAACTTGTAATAGGCATCTTACAATTATGAAACATATGACCTATTTTTCCACAGTTATTGCAATAATTATTCGTGTTATTTTTTTTACTCATTATGCGATGTCTCTCTATTAATATTATAAGATAGTTCTATATAGTTTTCTTATGAAATTTGATCCAGCAGTTTGGGGACCTCATTACTGGTTCTTCCTTCATACCATAGCACAAATATACCCCGAATCTCCAGATAAAGCAACTAAAAGGAAGTATTATGACTTGATACAAAATATGCCCACATTTTTACCAATAGGAACAATGGGTAATAGATTTAGTGATTTGATAAATAAATATCCAGTAACACCTTATTTAGATAGTCGAGAATCGTTTGTTAGATGGATTCATTTCATTCATAATAAGATAAATGTCGTAATTGGAAAAGAAGAAATTACACTTCTTGAGTCAATTGACCGTTATTTTGAGCATTATAAAGCTGCACCGATTATTATGATGGAGAAACTGAATATTAAAAAACACCATATATACATTTCACTTTCACTAATCTGTATCCTATTGATTTATATTTATTCGCGCGATTCATAAAATGTAAGATAACTATATATAAACCTTATGCGTTTTGAAATAGTTATATTTTTAATAGTTGGATTTATAATAGCGAATATGTACACCGATGGTAAGTATATTCAACTATTAATATCGTGGAAAAAATACTTTCAAATGTTTGGTGTTGCATTTGTTGGTTACATGCTGTGTTGGTTATTTCGTAAAAATCCCGAACGCGCAAAAACTATGATTGTGGCTTCTAATGAATATTTAAAATATTTGCCCGTTGATAAAAATACATCCAGTTTCATTTCTCCTATTCTGGATTTTACCAGTAAATATGATTTTAGCCGAGGTGGTAATAATACTTCAACGAATAATAATATTGATATGATGCAGGGTCAATCCAATAATGAAAAACGTATTATGAATTCAGGTAAGCAATCTACAAAACGGTCAGTTAGTGAAACAAAAAAGAAATTTGTTGCCGCTAAACAAAATTGGCATTGTGGTAATTGTCGTAAGCAATTACCTGCGTGGTTTGAAGTAGATCACACTGTCCGCTTAGAACACGGTGGAAGTAATCATGTTGATAATTTAGTGGCATTATGTAGAGATTGTCACGGAGAAAAAACAGCAATGGAGAACCTGTAAATTACTTGTATATTTATTGGAATTTTATAGTTCTAGTATATATATATGTCATATATTACCGAAAAAATAAAAGGAATTGTAAAAAAAATACAAGAGAATACCGAAATAATGGAAAACCGATTTTCAACCAATCCTCTAAAATACACGATAATTGTTATATTAATATTTTTATTCTCATCTGTGATTTATTATACACCATATAATACTAAGTCAAACACATTTGACAAATATCAGGGTAATTATTATGCTTCACTAGTATTATTTGTATTATTATTCAGTTTCTATGTATTTAAATTTGTGTCTCGGAAGTATAAACAACCATTTTTCATATTAACCTCCATTTTTGTCTTTCTTATTATTGCATACCAACAAATTAGAGGATCTGCTATATTCGGTATTGTTAATGATGGTGCAGGTAAATACTTATTGCCTTTTTTAATTGGATTAATACCAGCAGTGTTATTATTTCGTTCTGTGAAAAGACACCTTACTAATATGGATGGTATAACTGGTTTTGTAATAAATTTTATTTTATACATACCCTGTTTATTCGATAATTTATTGGAATATTTGAAGGGACAATTCGCACGAACCTCTAATATTACATATGTATTATTAGGTTTAGAGGCATTATTAATAACTGCTTATGTTTTATTACCACCATTGGTTTCGAATATTGCCGTGGGAACAGATGCTTACCCGGTAATGAATGAAGCACGTTTCATTGGAGATAATGATAATGTTCAACTTGATTATAATATTAATGAAGATGTATATCCTCGTTCCAAGGAAGATTCGTCATTTGAGAAAGGAAAAAATAATTTTTCCCTGTCTATGTGGTTATATTTAAATTCACAAAATGAAATTGTACCTGAGAGTAAGATATTTTCTTATGAGGATATTGTTGATGAGGATATTGTTGATGAGGATATTGTTGATGAGGATATTGTTGATAAGAATGTACACCCTGCGATATATTATATAGATCAGGAAAATGGCAAGAATAAGATAAGATTCAAACTATCGAATACAAACGACCAGCCGTTTGATATATACATAGAATCACAAAAATGGAATAATATTGTTTTTAATTATAATGGTAATGTCGTTGATATTTTTATAAATGGCAATTTAGTTAAAACTCACATTATTGATAATGGAGTACAAATAACGGACAGTGATATTTTTAAATTCGGGAATAGGGAAATAGATGGTGCCATGTGTAATATAAAATATTATAAAAAACCTTTAACAAAATATCAAATAACTAGCATTTATAATCTATTAAAGGGACAAAATCCACCAATTAATAATATAATGTAAAAATATAGAATGAGTAACACAACAATAATTTTAGGAACTGTTCTAGTTGTATTAATTGTATATATGTTATTCCAAAGTTACTTTGATGGCGAACAAAAACTTGTAAGTCAAACATTACTAGAGAATGCTCCTGAAGGTACCAATGAAATATCAAAACCAAACCAATCTAACTTCTCTTATGGTGTTTGGATTTATGTATCTCAGTGGAAAGCCCCTGATGGTACAGAGGACAATATGAGAATATTTGCACGTAATGATGAATTGGGTCTCTACTTGGAGGGCGATTCAAGTTTGACCGTTCGTCTTTCGGATATGAATTTACCTGGCATTATTAACGGCCCCAATGCCGCGAACAACAACGACCCAACCGGCGACGCTGCCGTGGATGAAAATTACACCAAAATAGTACTTACCAATAATTTTCCCTTACAAAAATGGGTTCATGTTGGATTGGTAGTTGATGGAAAGAAGTTTGATGGTTATATTGACGGAAAGATGGTCAAATCTATTGGATTAACAAAAACGATTCAACCTTCCCTTAATGCAGAGGGGAAAGCGGGTGAGATGTTAGAGTTCGGTAAAGTTAATAGCATGAAAGATACATTAATGATTGCAGAACATAAGCGTCGTACATATCCTATGGACCCTAAAGCAATGTGGGATTTATATATGGCAGGCAATGGTGTAAATGGTCTTACAAAGGCAGCAAGTGAGATGAACGTTAATCTTTCTATTCTCAAGGATGGCGTGGTAAGTTCCAAATTTTCATTACTGTAATTATTAACCTATATATTTATTTATCGTATATAAATATATAGAATGGATTTCAATAAACCAATTGGAGAACAATTAGGTAATAATGAAGCTTTATCAAATGCACAAGAAAAGGCTAGTAGCATGGTTGCTAATGTAGGCGATAGTGTTTCTGGCATGAAAGAAGGTTTAAATGATGCAGTTAGTGAATTTTCATCAAGTGGCATTGCTGATGTCGGATCTGCTTTTTTAGACACAAATAGCATGGTTGCAAAGTTTGTCTTCTTAATTGTTGTATTGATTGCCTTCTTTTTATTGATGAATTTAGGAATTTATTTTATTAGTTTGTTTACCACAGTGGATAAGTCACCTTATATTTTTAAAGGTATGTATGCTACAACTAAGAAGGTTCATATTAAACAAGACCCTAAGTTGAGTGGTTCAAAACCAATTTATAGGTCAAATGATGAGAATAAAGGTATTGAATTTACGTGGTCAAGTTGGTTAAAATTAGATACCGTTGATGGGAATGATGATATAAAACATATTTATAATAAGGGTAGCGAACCTCTAGAATTTAATGATGGTGGTGGTGGTGATAACTATGCTTTGAAAAATTGCCCAGGTGTTTATGTAACGAACAATAGTTCAGGCAATACTTTGCAATTAAAAATTAAAATTGACACAATCGGAGGAGGTGGACAGCCCATTATAATTAAGGATTTACCTATAAAACGCTGGTTTCATTTAGCAATTCGTCTTCAAAATAAAATTATTGATGTTTATATTAACGGAACTATTACTACTCGTGTTCCTTTTACTGAAGTACCCGATCAGAATTACGGTGATACGTTTATTGGATATCACGGATACGATGGATATGTATCAAATTTGAGATATTTTGATAATGCTCTTAGTGTATTCCAAATAAGCAATATTGTTATGTCTGGACCCAATTTAAGTAACCCCGAGGAGAATCAAGAAATCGGTAATGCGAATTATCTTTCTGGTTCTTGGTATACGAAAGATTCATATTAATAAGTAACTTTGAAATCATAATAATATACGTTTTCTATATATTATTATGTCTGGCACTTTATGTGACTTATTAGCACGAAGACGTGCAATACTTAATAATCGTAAAGCACCTATACGACTAGAAATAGAAAATCCTTATTTCGACAACGGAGTACGAAATAGTTTAACATCGCGTGACTTGGCTATGCGACGTAAAGCTGAAATACTCCAATATAATAATACGTCTAGTGTTCAAGGAAAATTAACACAAGCACAGCGATATAAACAGACGGTGGAAAATATTGGGCGAACAAGCACCAGAATTGTGGACGCGACGGTATTCAATATATCAACGTGTACAAAAGATTTATATCTCACTACATCGTCTAGTCGCTCTGATGTTCCTGGACCACCAATAGATTTATCATATAATCCCGATGTTCCTTTATACGGATATTCTACGAGCGCCCAACAATTGGGTATACCAAACATTGGTTCTCTCGAAGCTTGGACATTTAATACTGGAACAAATATACAAGCACCTAGTGGTGAATGGGTGACGTTCATTCGTATATTTCATAATATTGATAATATTGATAGCGAACAAGAGAATAAAGATTATGAATTTGTCATGGATATTCCAATTGGATTATATGTTGCCGGTGATATATCGGGGAACGACATTACTCAACATTCAAATTCTTCATCTATAAGTAATATAGAAGTTCGAATATTAGACCACTTGGGCAATGTTCTCGAATCAGAATCTGACTTAACAAATACATTTAATGATATGTCGATGAATGATATATCGATGAACTATGAAATTGACAGTTCAAATAATTTCTATGCAATTAAGTATTTGGGCAATTTATCTTTTTCACCTGCATTAAATATAGAAACACTTTCTTATTATGAAATACAATTTAAATTTGGAATTGAAAATGATGACACTAATGAGTATGAAACCGATTCATACGTATCCTCTGTCTATATGAACCTGACGTCTAATAATGTCGATACCAGTATGAATATAACAACTGTCGGCCTTGTTGATGGCGATGGCTATGATTATTCTATGCCAACCTACACAGATTTTACAATTACAGGAACAGCACAATCTTAGATACAAATACTGGGCATTCGCTTTTCATCAAAGAATAGAAAAACTTGTAAGATATCTATTTCGGCAATTATATCCATAAAAGATTCATATAAAAGAGAGAACCAACCAACGTGTAAATGGGTTGTATTCACTTTTAAAATTGTATTTATTTGCTTTGATCTTATCTTAGGAGTATCTATTTTCGCGATTTTATCACCCGAACTTAATGAATTCATATATTTATATTCACCATTACTCGTAATACGAGTTGGTGTTTGATTGTTCATATCACATAATGTCCATTCTTCGTCTAAACAAACATTCATCTTTTTGAATTTAAACATGCTTCCCATCGTTTTTCGCAGAGCATTCATTTGATAAATATTATTATACTTATCAAACATTTTAATTTATCCAATTTAATTTACTAAAGTGACACGCTGTTTATCGGGTAAGACATTTGTAATCAGATTCGGGTTCAGACAACTATCGTGTGTCGGGAATATCTCACCAGACATACATTTATCCGCGTCTTGAACCGAAGCACACGAACGTCTTTGGTTTTGGTCTCCCACTAAACACCAACTTGTTTTTTTATTAGATATAGGATTTTGAATATTGGTGTCACTAGTATCGGGTTCGGGTTCGTCTTTGGGTTCATCCTCTTTAGACGTTTCAATTTCGCTGGATACATTTGTTTGATGATCTCTCTTACTCGCATCAATCAATATATTTCCAACACTTTGGATTGTATCTTCAGCAATATCTATTCCTGTCTTTGCTGTATTACCTACAACATCACTCGTGGTGTTTATTGTTATTCCGGTTATGTATGCAAAAGCAGATAAAAAACTACCGATTAAAGGTCTGAGTAAATCACCAAAGTAATCAACTATATTACTCATGAATTCTATTAAATTTACTCCTATCAATGAAAATGCCAACAATATTACTAAAATAAAAATTATGATGTTTTTGAATTCAAAACTGGGCATCGGTAATTCCGGATTAGGGTTCTCTTCAAGAGTTGGAACATCTTCGGCAATGTTATCATTATTCATTTCATTTTCGGTTAAAGTTGTAGTCGTACTCATTATATAATAATCATATACTTTATTAAAATCATTTCGTTTGGAGTGGTTAAATATATTATACAAATAATTTAAAATGGCATCGTTTAAATTTATCGAAACCTTCTTCTTTTTAAGTTTAGGGATTACATTTGCACTCATTATTACTTTAGTTTATCATTTTAAAAAACGCATGGAAAGTATGGAAACAAGATGCGATACTATGTTTGATATTGTACAAAATTTAGCGAAAGAGGTATTGGAATTTAAAAATACAAATAATGAAGTAACACATCAACATTTATTTACACAACAACCTGACGAAAATGCATACGACACTTTAGATACGAATTTAAATTCGGGTATTGAAAATGTTACGTATGATGCTGTTACGAACGTGGATGATGTTTCCGATGCTTCTGGTTCGGATGACGATTCGGATGATGATTCGGATGATGATTCGGATGATGATTCTGAGAATGATGACAATTCCGATGCTTCTGATGACGAAAACGGATCGGTCAATTTAGATGTTCTTGATGTAGATGAGACCTTTGATAATGGCAATAAAATAAATATATCAGATGATTCGGATGATAATAAAATTAGAGTAATAGATCTTAATGATCCGGATGTGATTCATATGTCACCTACAAATGAGGAGCATTTAGATAAATCTATATTTATTGACGAAGACGACGATGCACCAATTGAATTGAAATTAGATAATCAAATTGAAATTAACAAGGTTTCGAGTATTGAATCTGACGTTGAAATCGACGACGAGGATGACGACGAGGATGATGACCAAGAAGATAATGACGATAGTAGTACAAGTAAACCAAGTAAAAGTGCTTTAAGAAAACTTAAAATAGCACAATTGAAACAAATGGCAACAGACAATCAAATCGAAATAGATGATAGTATGATCAAAAAAGATATCATTGATCTTTTACTTGCTAAATAAATCCTAGTTATATATATATATATAACTAGAATGTCCTATAAAGCACCTACCAATTATGCTTCTTATGTAACTAAAGATACACCTTACAGTATGTTTTCATCTTTAGTCGCACCTTCACACGAACCTATTGTTAAACCCATTGCCAATCATAGTGGTGATGAATTGAAGGCATTTTGGCAACCCGAAGCAGTCGATAATAATAAATTATTACATGATTCTGGTATAAAAACCAATTCTGATTACCGTAAATACATGACACATAAAGCGACCATTATTCGCGACCATAATCATCGTGTAGCATTGAAATAAATCAACTGTAATAAGAAGCAAAATCGTCAGAACTAGAACTGTCATCCAACAATAGCACATTTGAGCACGGTTTTATTCTAGGACGATTTCCACTTTTAACATTTTTAATTAAGGTTTCAAAATGTTCATTATTTGCAGATGTATATAATGAATTTAATAAAGTGTTAATCTGCTTGTCTGATTCAACGTCATAATAAGATATATCTATCCCCAAATTAATGTCATCTAACGCTACTAACTTATCATACATCTTATTCTGACTAATTTCAATCACTATATAGACACTTGTCCCCTCATACAACTCGTCGATGGATGCCTTATTACCATCTTCGTTAATTAATATATCTTTATTACTACTAATAACGCGTTTAACGTCTATTCCGTATGTTGGTATAAATGATAAATTAATATCAACTGCTTTTAATTTTATACTCGTTTTCTCTATATTTTCAGGTATTTGAATATAAAATAAAATGGTGTTCTCCGTATTCGAATCATAAACGCCGTAATTCATGCTTACTAATTATATATATACATCTATTTATATTACCAAAAGGTAATAAACTTATAGTTACAAATAATAGTAATATGCGAAATTTATGCCTTTTGTTATTTCATCTTTTCTCTTTGAATAGAACGACCCCCTATATACCAAACGAGGAATTGGTAACTAATCTACAAAGATACAATGCCACATTTGATAAACATAAAATTAATTACTATAATACAATTTTATATGAAAATAATTATGGTTGGATTAAAAATATGGCACAAGATTTATCACACAATAAAGATACAGTCGATGACTTAATTCAATCTGGTTCTATTGGATTACTTGTATCTGTAGGAAAATATAATACAACTGCAAATGTGCAATTTATTACATATAGCACCTTTTGGATTAGAGCATATATGTATTCTTATATAAGAAGCAATCGTCTCATCAGAGTGCCTGATTACATGCATAAACATTTGAAACACTTTAAAAATGTTGAACGAACCGATTTCAATTCGTTTAAAGAGTTGGTAGGCGATTCTAATATCAATGTTAATAATTTATGGGCGGCACTTCAATACTCGGGATTTCTATATAACGATATATCAAATAAAGGTTTTATAACACATATTGAAAATGAAGCAGATGCTATGATAGATGCTCTATATTGTGAATTGGAGCGATTACCTATAGACGAACAAGAATTAGTTTACGCACGTTATCTTAGTACAGATAAGAACCAGTCGTATAAAAACATAGCCATGTTATACGGCGAGAGTAGAGAGACGTTAAGAAAACGTGTAAAAACAATTCTTCGTAAAATATCACGAAATCTTATTTGAAGTTAATTTATATAACTGTTTTGAATATTTTTCTATATAAACTTTTGGTAAAGTTTATATATAATGAAATTAGTTAGTTTTGACGTTGGTATTAAAAATATGGCATATTGTCTTTTTGATATATCAGGTGAAAGTATTAAAGTTGACGATTGGAATGTAATAAATCTCATGCCAGATGCAAATAAACAGGTAATTCTTTGCACGTGTGAGATTACTATAAAGGGTAATAAAAAGCGGAATATACCCGCTTCCGTGAAACCTTGTGGTAAAAAAGCAAAATATACAAATGGTGCATGGTGTTTTTGTGAACGCCACGCCAAAACAAGTAACTTATTAATGCCATCCAGTGCGTATAAAATTAGTTCATTGAATAAGTTGAAGTCCGATGAAATAAAAAAAACTCTCTCGTCATTTAATATTATACCCGAAACGATTAAAAAAGATGCTGTAAAACAATTAATAGAACATTATGATAATCTTTCTCTGAAACCCATAAAAAAACCGAAAAATAATGCGTCTAATATAGACCTCATAACAATTGGTAAAAATATCAAGACCGAATTTGATAAAGTAGATTTTAAAAACGTTGAACGGGTAATTATAGAGAACCAAATTTCGCCTATAGCCAATCGCATGAAATCCATACAAGGTATGTTAGCACAATATTTCATCATGAGACACGAAACTATACAAATCGAGTTTCTATCATCGTCTAATAAATTGAAGGGATTTGAAAAGGCGCACGATAATTTGGATTCAAATTATAAACAGCATAAAATGGACGCCGTGTTCCATACAAAACGCATTATAGAGAACCCCTTCTTTAATGACTGGAAATCGCACGTTCTTAATCATAAGAAAATTGACGATTTAGCGGATGCATTTCTACAAGGTTTATGGTATCTAAATAAACATAATATAATTAATATTGCGTAGAACTTAAACATAAATTTTATATAATAATAATAATAAGTTATGGAAGCAATTGATTTAACCGATTTAGAACCTATTAACATTTCGCTTGGTGGTGGAGAAGCATCCAAATCGACCAGTTCTCTTGGAGAAGGCATGGAGTTATTGATGAATGATAAAAAATCCACAGATACAAGTAAAACAAAGATAGATTTAGGTGATTTGGATAAGTTGGAGGAAGAATTGAATGATTTATCGACCATGAATGTTAAGGTTGACACAGATCCCAATATAAAGACTATGGATACCAATAATTCATTTGGTGGATTTGCCAAATCAATGTTTGGTATTAATGAGAATAAAAACGTTGAACCCGTAAAAGAGAATGATTCTAAACTTGGATCGTCCACAGCAGAGTCGATGGGTACACAAAGTAAAACGTGGGACGGGTTTTCTAAATTAAGTGGTTTGGGTGCTAGTAAGGAACCACAAATGTCCAATATGAATTCTATGACTGATCGCGAAAAGCGTAGAAAAAAGCGAACCATGCTTAAACATTTAGAAGACTGGCACGAAAAGGGGATTATTAAGAACATGTCAAAATTGAACATGGAGTCTAATTATGACGAAATTGAAGACGAGTATGAGGGTGCACTTGATGATAAGCGTAAGCGCGATTCCGTAAAGATACAACAAAATTGGCTTATTACTATGGTTAATACCATTGAGTATGGTAATTCTATGTTTGACCCGTTCGGTGTTTCTCTTGATGGGTGGGGCGAATCGATTGGGGAAGATATTGATAGTTATAATGAAATTTTCGAGGAACTCCACGCAAAGTATAAGGGTGGTAAAATGAGTCCAGAATTAAGTCTTTTACTTCGTCTTGGATTCAGTGCTAGTGTTGTTCATTTTAGTAATAAAGCTCTATCTACAGCAGCACCTGGTTTCAATGATGTTATCAAACAATCTCCTGAATTAATGCGAATGTTTACCGATGCTACTGTAAATTCTATGAAGGAAACTGCCCCTGGAATGTCTTTTGCTAGTGAGTTATTACAGCAAAATAAACCTGGTACAAACCGTCCGCCCCCAGCACCCGTCAAAACGCGTAATGAAGCTCCTCCGCAAAGACCTGGAATGAATTTCACTTCAAATGGAGAAACCGTTGGTTCTACTATGTTCAGAGAATCGGGTGTTAATGTTAACTCACAGGCATCTGTCGACGAACCATCCGCGAGACCGGAAATGTCTGGACCACGAAACACCGATATCAATGATATATTGTCTGGTCTTAAAACAAAAAATGTTGATATCCGAAGTGACGCAAAGGATAGCGACTCGGTTGTAAGTCTTTCTAGCATCAAGGATATGAGTGAGACAATTCTTCCTAAGAAATCCAGTCGTAGAAAATCTGATAAAAATAGAAATGTAGTTTCATTAGATATTTAAGTCTTTCATCATGATGTATAATTTATACGTCATAATGTTGATTGTTTAATTGCGCTTCTGACTCTTGTTCTGTTTATTATTTTTGCCGCCGCGTTGTCGCTTCTGACTCTTGTTCTGGTTATTATTTTTGCCGCCGCGTTGTCGCTTCTGACTCTTGTTCTGTTTATTATTTTTGCCGCCGCGTTGTCGCTTCTGACTCTTCTTCTGGTTATTCTTGTTGCCGCCTTTCAAAGTGCGTTTACCCCCAAACAAAGACCACTTCTTCTTCTTCGCTCCCTTGGTCTCGAGGTACTTGACCACCGATTTGTGGTTTTTGCCGGTTGCTATGCTGAGGGGTCTGTGTCCGTCTGTGCGCGCTTTGTTGACATCGGCATTGGCACCGACGAGCGCCTTCACGATCGCCTCGTTGCCATTCTCCGCAGCGATGAAGAGCGGCGTGGCCCAATCCTTCGTCCTCCACTTGTTCACGTTAGCCCCCTTCTTGAGGAGCGCCTCCACGACCCCCAGGTGGTTCTCCTGCGCAGCCATGAAGAGCGGCGTGGCCCCAGTGTCCGTCATCCCCTTGTCCACGTCAGCACCAGCGTCGATGAGGGCCTGCACGACTTTCAGGTGGCCGTTCCGCGCAGCCTGGAAGAGCGGCGTGCGCCCATCCGTCGTCCTCTTGTTCACCTTAACCCCCTCCTTCTTGAGGAGCTCCTCCACTATATCTTGGTGACCCTTCTCCGCAGCGATGTAGAGCGGCGTGGTCCTGTCAATCGTCGTCCCCCTGTTCACGTCAGCCCCAGCGCCGAGGAGTTTCTGTACGATTTCCAGGTGCCCTTTCCCATAGTCCTTCAATCTGTGATTATAAACAGCATTCAAGAGCGCGGTCCACCTCCCGCCCCACTCGTTGCTGTGGTCAACGTACGCCCCCGCGTCGAGGAGTTTCTGCACCAACTTGGCGTTGCCTAACCGAGCCGCGTCGAGCAGCTCGTCATTCCCTCCCAGCTTCTTCAGCTTCTCCGCGTCGTTGGTCGACTTGGGGGCGTCCCGTCTAACTCCCTCCTTTTCCTCCTTTTCCTCCTTTTCCTCCTTTTCCTCCTTTTCCACAGACTTGAGGTACTTGACCACCTCTGTGTGGTTTTCGTCGATTGCATTTTTGAGGGGTGTGTATCCGCCGTTGTCCGCTTTGTTGACATTGGCCTTGGCACCGACGAGCGCCTTCACGACCTCCAGGTGGCCCTTGTACGCAGCCATGGCGAGGGGCGGCTGCCCATTATTGTCCCCCTTGTTCACGTCAGCCCCAGCGACGATGAGAACATTCACGATCTTCAGGTGCCCATTCATAGCAGCCACGAAGAGCGGCGTCAACCCATCCTTGTCCCCCTTGTCCACGTCAGCCCTAGCGTCGATGAGGGCCTGCGCGGCCTCCAGGTGGCCCTTGTACGCAGCCCACCAGAGCGCGATCTTTCCCTCCTTGGTGTGGTTGACGTCCGCCTTCGCGGCGAGGAGCTTCTGCACCATATCGGCGTCGCCCGTCCAGGCCGCGTTGACCAGCGCGTCCGACCCTCCCAGCTCCTCCAGCTCCTCCAGCATCTTGGCGTCGCCCTTCTCGGGCGCGTCGACCATCGCGTCCGCCTCCAGCTTCTTGGCCTCGAATTCCCTGACCTTCTCTGACTCTTCCTTGTCCAGGACAGCATTTTGGTCCTCGGGCGGGGACGGGGGGAGGGGGGGGGGTTTGGGGGGGGGACCCAGCGGAGGGGCGGGGGGGGGGGGGGGCGCCCCCCCCG
>Ga0181387_1000010_pt1 | contig 38933 bp, 28 predicted proteins | sample 10SPOviralmetaG_FD_130119 | JGI IMG/M metagenome (GOLD analysis project Ga0181387, IMG submission 130119) | Marine viral communities from the oligotrophic San Pedro Time Series (SPOT) site, San Pedro Channel, CA, USA - 10 SPOT_SRF_2010-04-27 | ecosystem: Environmental > Aquatic > Marine > Strait...
ACTGTACCAGAAACGTTTACCACGGTTGACGGTGAAGGTGATATAATCTTTGCAATGAATGCTCGAGATACAAGCGGTGATGAGCATGCTGATGATAGTGTATTAAATGCGTCAAATAATGAAGTAGATGAGTTTCCACATTTTCGCTCTAGATTTGATTTACCTGCCAATGATACTTGGTATCTGCTTGTAGGATTTCTTCGACCTGAAGACAATACTACAACAACCACGTTATCTGATTCGTTTGGAGGAATGTATGATACAAGTGGAATCAGAGTAAATACTACAATCGACGAATACAAGTATCTTTCAGACGTAAACGGTTTAGGCATACGCGCCTTTATTTATGGCAATAGTAGAAATATAGGTGATGAAGTTGAAATATGGGGCCCACGTATTGATGTAGTTGACGGAAAAGAACCTTCAGTTCAAGAATTAATTTTCCCTACAATTGATTCTGATATTCTTTACAATATAAAGAGTAGACCTTCTTCTCAGGTTGTTTACAAACTAAATAATTTTTCTACAGGAGTGTTTGGTTTTACGTATTCTTCTGAAATATTTTCTATTGTAGCAAATGATATTAATTACGATAATCAAACCAATTATAACGAAAACTTAAAATTTATTGACACTACGAATATAGGATCTTATTACGACGTTACAATATCAGATATGGTTAACGTTGAAGAATCTGGTTACGTGGCTCAAACCGGCGAGCGCAAACGAAATGTGGTCAGTTTTTCTGGAGGAACTAATCAAGAAGGAGGAGATCAATCTGGAGGAACTAATCAAGAAGGAGGAGGATATTAATATGAGTTATCAGAAAAGACTTTTGGGACAACAATTAGGAGCATACGTTTATAAAGATCCGCGGATTGTTATAGCTAATCACGACCTCGCAGAAGTTTCTGGAACATTTTGGACTACGGACCGTACTTCTACAGAAGGTCAAACAAAGACTGCTATAATACTCACTTTTCCAGCTGGTGAATCTTCACAAGAAATTTTCTGGGGTGATGGGTCGAGTTCAGAAACGTTTAGTAGTGGCGCTAGTTTATCACACACCTGGCCTGCATCACTTGCGCTCGGCGCTGGTGAATCTTTATTCACGTCAGGCGCATTGACGCACACAACCAACAAATATATGAATGGAAATTATGTAAGAGGTTCTTCAAATTTTTATGCGAAACTTATATAAATAAAACTATTAACAATACAACTAATTTTTAGAAAGAAAAACAATGGCAGCAATTATTACAGATGATTTTAGACGGAATTCAACGGCGTTTTTGTTGAAAGATATCACAGATCAAAACACAGGAGCTACAGATTCAGCTAACGATTCTGGATCTGATTTTGAGTATTTTATTGGGATAGGCAAATCAGATGCATGGGATAACGATGCAATAGGTAATGATGAAACTAATCAAAACTTCTCAACGCCTTTGCCTACTGGAAGCGTAATTGAATCGAAAGAAGTTATTGATAACTTGATTGGTGCTATTGCAGTTGATACTAGTGAGGCGTATAACATTATACCTCGTGTCGATTGGTCTGCAAACCGTAGATATAAACGTTGGAATGAAAATGATCCTACAATGTTTGATGTTAGCACAGCGGGTGGTAATACGTATTATCCTTGTTACGCGATATACGACAATAGAATTTATATCTGTTTAGATAACAACTCCGACGCTGGATTTATTGCAGGTGAATACGTGCCCGGTCTATCTACTAATTCCCCAAAAACTGTGTCAGGTGGAACATCTACAAGCTCAGCTACTCGTACACCAGAAGGTCCATTTAGTGATGGATATATTTGGGCCTATTGCGCGGATTTAAATATAAGCTCTAAGTTCAATACTGATCAATTTGTTTCTATTTCATCAACTGCGACAGGAACTGCGACAGACGCTACAACAGCGAGTGGCGGTATGGTATACGGATTTGAAATTTTAGATCCTGGAAGTGGAATTAGTGGAACTGCTTTTAAATTGCTTTTAAATGACAATGATGGCACTGCAAATGAAATAGCTCTTACAGTCGATAATAGCGGAGCTAGCAGCTCAGCAGCTGGAGTTGTCATGGACTTGTACTCAAATGCTACTCAGTTCAAAGGAAATACTAATGGCACCGTTAGAGCATCTGTTGTACCAGCAGCTGGTACAACTGCCACTGTTCTTCCCGTGATTCGACCATTAGTTGCGCCTATCCTTGGATTTGGTCATACACCAACTGCTGATCTTCCTGCATTTTATGCAGGCCTTGCGGTAAATTATAATGGTGATGTTAAAGGAGAATTACCGACAGATATTTCATATCGTCAAATTTCTCTTTTAAGAAATCCTACTCGCACAGAAGATGATACTTCGGCGGCCGCTATCGCAGCTGCGGCGGCCGGTGATGGTAATTATGGTGTCAAAGAAGTTTATAATACACTTCGCAAATTACAATTTGCAAATACCGCAAATATTTCTGGTCTTTCTGCTGGTGATATTATTACGCAAGTTATTTCTACGGCGCAGACTACGGCCGGCATCACTGTGGCTGCTAAAGCATTTGTTGACTACGTGGATGAGACGAATGATTGCATATATTTTCACCAAAATGAAAGCAGTTTAATTAATCAACACGAATTTACTGCAACAGGAGAAGTTACGCTCGGCGCTTCAAGCACTGCAGTGCCTTATACTGGACTTGTTGAACCAGAGTATACGTCTTATACCGGCGAAGTATATTTTCTAGAAAACAGAAAACCTATTCGAAGAGCATCTGCTCAAGAAGAGGAAATTAAATTAGTAATACAGTTCTAAACTATGTCTATTAAAGCTTATGATGGTAAGCCTTATAATGATGATTTTAATACATCATCATTAGAAGGAAAAAACTACTTGCGTATTTTATTCAAGCCTGGACTAAGCGTTCAAGTTCGCGAATTGAATCAAATGCAGTCTATGCTGCAATCTCAAATTGATAAATTTGGAAAAAGCGTTTATAAAGAAGGGGCTATTTTAGACGGAAGTACCTACTTCACCGACAACACCGATTTTATTGATGTAACACTCTTACCCACGCCTGCACCCCTGCTGATGTCAAATTTGGATTTAACAAATGGTGTGATTCTTCGTGTTACTGGGGCTGATAATTTCGATATATCTGCTGAAATCTATGCGCATCAAATTCTTTCAACCGCTACAAATTCTGTAAGATTTTTTATACGTTATAGCTCTTCAGGAATAGATGCAGATAACGCGACCTCTTCGTCAACTAACACTGAAAGATTCGCGAGTAATGCTTCTTTAGCTTTAGCTACTGGTACTGGAATCACACTAGGCAGTGATAGTGTCATTACATCTGGTGGTGATTTTGGTGTAATGACAAACCGCGGCTACGCAGGACGAATTACCACTGATGTTGGTGTATTCTTTGCTCGAGGGTCTTTTATATATAACGATTCTATAAAATACACGTTTATTGAAAAGCCTAATGCTAGCGACACTGTTGCTGATAAGGACTTTCAAATCACGGGTAAAGCTGTTTTTAGACTTGATGAGTCTGCAGTTGGTGCATTAACTGATACAACTCTTTATGATAACGCAGAAGGTACACCTAATACTGGAGCGCCGGGCGCTGATCGTTACACAGTTGCACTCGTACCTTTGTTTTTAACTGAACAAACTGAGCTTACAGGCATTGCAAACAACACATCTGTTTTAGCTTCTACAACGAGCGGCAGTGCACTTATTAATTATTTAGATCTTTTAGATGTTGACAGCAGTCAGTACATTGCACCTGCTCGAACTGAGTATTCGCAACTTGATTCTAAATTAGCAGTACGTACTTCAGAAGAAAGTGGTAACTACACAGTACGGCCTTTTAAAGTTTCTGTAAGAGAGCACTTAAATGATGCTGCAGGAAACGGCGGAAGATATTTGTCGACTGATACTATTGTAGGTGACGAGGCAAAATACATTACTACAGTTGAACCTTCGGTTGCGTATGTAGACGGTTATCGTGTTCCTCTTGAAGAAACACTAGAAATTGCTGTTGATAAAGCACGGACTATTTCGCCAGCCGAAACAACATTTGGTTCTGCAAAGATTGGTAACTATATTGAAGTGAAAAATTTAGTTGGTCTACCCGATGTGGCCAACCCAAGTGAAACATACCAATTTTACAAGTATATCGATCCGAACGCGCCCGCCACTGGCCTGGAACTTTTTACTCCATCAGTTACTTGCAGAATCCGTTCAGTCGAAATCGGTGGAACCGTGAGTGAGGTGACCGCGGGCTCCGGAAATATATACCGCCTCTACATCTACGACTTGAGCGATGATATTCCACGTGATGCACTACAACTTACAGGAAGTGGCGCGGCGAGCGGTAAGAGTTTTGGTTGTACATTAATGGACACAGACGATTCTGCACCTACGCCAATTTTTGATTCTGCTAATAACAAGAATATAATCCCATTAGCTTACAACACAGTTCAATCTGTTTCAAAGGATTTAACAAGTACTCAAGCTTTTGAAAGTGAAGTTGTTATTCGCGGAGTTCAAACTGGTATTACTCCTACTGCTGCAGGGTCCGTTACGCTTAGTGTCAACGGTTTAACTGGTAAGACTAACACCGCAGGAAGATTTTTTAATGACTCAGATAACGCGTATGTTGTAATCAAAGAAAGTAACGGAAGTGCTGTAGCTGCAACCTTTACTTCACTCAGTGGAACGAACAATAGCAACGTTACACTTTCAAACTGTGGAAGTACTGCTGTCACTGTTATTGCTCCTGTAAAACTTAAATTAGGACCTGGTGGTTTAACCTCTAAAACAAAGTCACTTCAAACACGTTCGACCGGAGCTACTGCTGGGGCTGATAATATGGTAGAAATTACTGCTTCTGATACAAGCGCTGCCGAACTTTTTGAACAAGTACAAAGCGCAGGAAGCGTTACAACAAATACTATTTTAGATTTAGATAACTATGACATTATAGAAATTGATAAAGTAGTAGAAGATGATGGAACCGTGATTCCTTCTAGTCAATATGAACTAGATAATGGCCAACGCGATGGTCTTTATAAAGTTGGTAAAATCAAATATACTGGATCAACTGCGCGCACTGGTTTTAATGTAGATTACAAATATTTTACACACGGCCCTGGCGATTTCTTTGATGTGAGTTCTTATAGTATACCGTATGCCGACATTCCACAATACAAAGGCGATTATCTTTCAGACGTATTAGACTTTAGACCTAAGGACATTGCAGGAGCCGGTACATTAGCACTTGATCCAAATAGTCCTACTAAAGTAACTTTAAACTATTACCTTTCTCGTTTAGATAAAGTTGTAGTTAACAGTGTAGGAGATTTTAGTGTAATAAGTGGTGAGCCTGCTAATGATCCTGAGTCTCCTGCGTTGCCTGCAAATTCGATGGGCCTGAACAACATTTTTGTTCCTGCATATACACGTTCTGCAAAAGATATTCAACTGCGCTTGATTGATAATCGCAGATTTACAATGCGAGATATCGGTCGACTTGAGAAGCGTATTGAAAATCTTGAGTATTACACTTCATTGTCTTTACTTGAAAGAGAAGCAAACGGTAAACAAATTCTCGACGCAAACGGTGAAAGATTTAAGAACGGTATTCTTGTAGATAGCTTTCAAACACAAGGCATCGCTGATGTGCTTGATCCAAAATTGAAAATATCATTTGACACTAGAAAAGGAGAGCTGCGGCCTCAATATACTCTTAACAATAATAGACTTCGATTTACGGGTGTGAATGGTCAAGATGATGCTATAACTTCTGGCAATGGAAACAATTCGACTCTTTTGAGTTTGCCATATACTCACGAACCTTTAGTTACTCAAGACACTGCAAGTATTGATATTAGTGTTAACCCTTATGATATTGCAACTTGGAATGGTGTAGTTGAATTATCTCCTGCAAGTGATGAATGGATCGAAACAGAATCGAGGCCTGTCGTGGTTTATAATATCAATGGTGGGCTTGATGCTCTCGCAAACTCTTTAAACGAGAGCGATGCTCTCGTTACTATGTCTGATGTTTGGGAAACACATAGCATCGGTAAAAAGATAGATCAAACTACTCGAAGACTGTCTGAGGCTGAAAAAGCGGCAGGCGGCTTTGGAGGCTCGCTGCCTGTTAGAGAAATTACGAAAACCTTTGAAACAACAGAAATGCGCGAAGGAATTAAAAACAAAGCAGTTGTAAATACAGTTGAAACAAATTTAGGTGATCGTGTTGTCGATGTAAGTTTTATACCGCTTATTCGTTCACGCAGAGTTTATTTCAAAGCGCAAATGCTAAAACCAAATACTCGTGTTTATGCTTTCTTTGATGGAATTAACGTAAGTCAATTTTGTACTAAAGCCGCATTTGTAAAACACTCAGAAAATTCTACTGTTGATACATCTACGCTTAATGCTGCTGATCCATTGGCTACCTTAAGTGTATCACGGGTTGAGTTAGTGACTGATGGACAAGGCGATCTTGAAGGATTCTTTGTTATTCCAAAAAATGATACATTTGAATTTAATACTGGAGATCGTAGGTTTAGACTTACTGATTCAGATACAAACTATCTAGCAAACACTACTACGTTTGCCCAAACTACGTATACTGCGAGTGGTTTATTACAAACCAAAGAAGCACAGATAGTTTCTACACAGCAAATACAAATCCAATCGACCGAAGAAAGAGTACAAGAACTTCGTCCAGGCATTCTTAAAACAACCAAACTCGAGTATTACGATCCTCTTGCGCAATCATTTATGATTGGTGATATTAATACAGGCGTATACTCTACTAAAATAGATTTATACTTTAGGAAGCGTTCAGAGAACGTACCTTTAACAGTGCACCTAGTTACTGTCGAGAATGGCGTACCTACACAAAAAATTGTACCTTTCTCTAAAGTAACTAAAAAGGCTGACGACGGAGCTGGTAATCACGAAGTTTCTATTAGTGAAGATGCATCGGCCGCTACTACGTTTGAATTTGAATCTCCTGTTTATCTTTCAGCCGGTGTTGAATATGCAATTGTTGTAATGTCTAACTCACCTGATTATCGTTTATGGATGTCAGAAGTTGGTGGAACTGACGCTACTACTGGTACAAGAATTTCGAAAAATACATACATGGGTGTATCGTTTAAATCGCAGAATGCTTCTACGTGGACGCCTGATCAGAATAAAGACTTTAAGATGAAGATTCATCGGGCCAAATATACTAACTTGAGTGGCTACACTTATCGCGTAGATCCAATGCTTAATGCTAATGGTGATTCGATTGATTTCTCTACACTTCGTTTAATATCTCAGGAGTTAAACTTTGCTGAAACGAGTACTTCATATTCATTGCGCCTCGGATCTGCTGAAGATCACGTTATAAATCCTGAAGCTAATAAATATTTTGGTGAAGTAAAGACGATTACTGCTGCTCCATCAGGCTCAGGCGCTCCTGCGGTGACTCCAGCTGGAACTGAAGGTGCAGTTAATATTACACTTACAAGTACAAGTGATTACGTAAGTCCAGTTATTGATTTAGATCGGCTTTCATTATTATCTATTGATAATATCATAACAAACGAAATAACGGTTCAAACAACACCTGGCAATACCGACGCAGCATTGGCGACTGATACAGAATTAAGTGCTAATCATGGTGCAGCAACCGCGCGGTATATTACCCGCGAAGTCGAATTGAATAACGCTGCCGATCAGTTAAATGTAATAATGCTTGCGAATAAACCATCAGAACTAACTAATATTAGAGTGTATGTACGAGTTAAGTCTACTGATACACGTATTCGGGATGTTGGATTCACGAAGGTTGAACCAAATGCACCTTTGTTAATTGACTCTAGTATTAATTTTGGAGAAGCTGAGTACTTATTTGAAAACACTGAACCTTTCACTTCTTTCCAAGTGAAGGTTGTATTTACGTCAGAAGATACAGCATTCGCTCCTCGTATCAAAGACTTTAGAGCAATTGCAACTATTTAATATGAAAAGACTTTTAGTAAAAGAAAATAAAAAATTAGAAAGAGATACTCATACTAAAGCAATACTATCTAATGACTGTGATGGTTATAAAGCAGCAATAGCACGAAGATCTTTAAGAAAAGGTAAAGAAAAAGAATTTAACGAGTTAAAAAATAAAGTAGATAATCTCACAACTCTTGTTGAAAAGCTTGTCGAAAAATTAGATAAATAGAATTATGGCAGTATATTATATAAATGGAATAAGTAATTCAGGTGCTACTTTTGGAACAAGTGGATATTATTATCCTTTGTATTTAACTGCGGCTGAAGCAAACTCAGCTGTTGATAATACTTTAGGCACTTCACATCCTCACACATTTGAAGAAGCGCCAAACATTACTTTTTATATGCCAGTTGAAGATGCACAACATGCACAAGCAACTGCGCCTTCTGGATCTTACAGCAGTGAAGTTTATGTTTCTTATACAAGTCCTATTGCTGAAGAAGATGTTGAAGAAATTGGATTTGGTGTTCTTGCAGGTGATACATTCAATTCTTGGAGAAAGAAGACAAATGATGTTGCCCGAGAAACAATTGCGAATAAAGCAGCTATATCTTCAGTTGATACACGATTAACACGTTTACTCAGTGTAACAGGTGGAGAAAACAATATCATGACTCTTACATCGAGTGATAATATTACTGGTGAAAAAGAGTTTGAAGGAATAGTAAAATTTAGTGCTGCCGATGATTCAACAAACGCAATTCAAGTTGGAGCTAATGGTAAAATATATGTAGAGGCAAGTTCGTTTAAGTTTACAAAATCAATTGATCTACACACTGCCGGTGCAGAAATTAAAGCAAGCGATTTTGATGTTCCTACTGGTAGAACAAAGTATGCTGGAGTTCAGTATACTTGGCCAAGCCAAGCTCCTGCTCCAGGTCAGATTCTAAAATCAGGCAGTGGAAATACTCTTAATTGGGCAACAGAAACCGCGGCAGAAGCAAACGTTGAAGCCTTTGTAATTGAAGATCCAAATCCTATTGGTTCAATTTACCAATGGACTCTTACAAATCCTCCAAGTAAGTGGTTACTCTGTGATGGTAGCGATGTTTATCGAGTTCCAACTGATGTTGATGGAGTTACTCAGCCAGGTTATCCTGATCTTTTTGGTGTTATTGGAAAAACATATAATTTATCGACTGATACGGGCGCTGATTTCACTGGAGAAACTCCTGTCAAATTCAGACTTCCTAACTTACAGGGGCGTGTTCCAATTGGAGTAGGAACTAATACTGATGCTATTGGTACCCAGGCTCAATTTACTCTTGGTCAAACGAATGCTGTTGTAGATGGTGTAACATTAAGCGGCGGTGAATATCAGAATGATATAACACATACTATTACAATTGATGAAATGCCTCAGCACACGCATGATACTCCGTATGGAATGCTTACTGGAAATTATCAAGGGCCGCAGCAAAATGAGAATGCGGGAGGATACGATGGAGGTGGAAACTTCCACCTCGGAATTAGCGCGCTTGCGAGGACAACAACATCAGCTGGTAGTAGTGATCCATTATCGATTACTACTCAAAACATTCAACCATTCATCGCACTTACCTACATTATTAAAGCTGAAGGCTCTACTATAGTTACTCAGAATGTTACTCCAAGTGATGGTATATTAATTAATGATGAAGCAGCACAAACAAATCTTTTAGCAGCAGGAAGTGTTAATACTATTAAGATGGATGCTGATTCGAATGATTTTGAGTTTAGTGGTAATAGTCTTAAGCTAAAGGAAGAACCAACATCGCTTGGAACCAGTAGATTTTTTGGTAAAGCAGATTTTGTTTCTTCCTTTACACAGGTTGTAAGCACAGATACAGAATTCACCATTGTCCATGACCTAGGAACACAGGATTTGCATTATATTATGCAATTAAAATTCCCTGGAGGAGAAGTAATGCAATTAAATCCTATGTTAACATACCCGTATTTTAATAAGATGAAACCGCAAGGAATTTCAGTTATAATAACAGATACAGAATTTAAATGTAAGTCAGGTAAAGGATTAGCTTTTTTTAGAACACAGGACGGTGAACAACTAGGTGTAGGCACGGATGATGATTTAGATGGACATGATACTACAACAGCTGGCAATGTCGATGATAATGATGATCGAGAGGGTATATTATTTAGAATTATAGCATACAAATTTTAGTAGATAAATAGAATTATGGCAATACAAGAATCAGATATAATGGACTTTGGAAACGGAATTATCGGCGACGATACTTTCGATGTTTGGCGTAAAAAGACCAACAGTCTTAAAGGTGAAATTGATCTAGTTAATACTACACTTACAGATAAGATCAATACAGATGTTGCTGCGTTGAGACCATTGTATATTCCTATTGCAGGGAGCGCTACTTCGGTTTCAACCTCGTTGCAACTTACTTCTCCACTTACTCTTACTAATATACTTAATATTAATGGAGCAACTCTAACAGGATCGATAACTGAACTGGCGTCAGATAAAGGATTTCATTCAAGTATTCAGTTATCAAGTCCTAGGGTAAGAGCTACATCTAAGTTGATCTTAGGAACAAAAGAATATACTGTTCCTTCATCTCCTGCAATTAACAACGCAGTACTTACATCTGCTACTACTGCAGGTGAACTTCAATGGCGTAATGCTGCAGAGCTTTTTGCGTCTGCGGGTGGTCTTCAACAAACTGCAGCGGTATTTGAAGAAGTTATGCCAGTTGGTACAGTTATTGCTTGCGCTGAAGATCCTAACGATTCTAACTTTTTGGAATGTAATGGTGGTTCTGTACCAAAGTCCGGCATATACAATAAACTATACCAAGTTCTTAAAGGGACGGGGGCCACTGCGCGCTATGGTGAAACAAACACGTCCTTTACTCTTCCTAATTACGAAGGAAGAGTACTAGTAGGAGCAGGTACTGCAGGAGGTGTTAACTTTGGAAATACTTTTGGTTTAGATGGAGGAGATGGTAACATCTCCTATAATACAAATAACCATACTCTTAACCGGGCACAAACCGGTTTACCTGAGTACACTGATAGCCATGCTCTTACATTAGGTCAAATGCCCAAGCACGACCACGTTTCTAATCGAAATACATATAACTCATATAATGGGCTTGTTAGAAAAAGTTCTAGTGGTTATAATAGTGGGAATGGCTTTGATAATACGGTCGGGGAAATAGATCAGAAAACTTCGACTAAGATACTGGAAGAAGGTAATAACGAATCTCACAGACATGGCATATCGATTACTAATGTCACAGGTCACAACCATTCCATCTCAGTCTCAACTTCAAAGCGTATTCAGCCTTATGTAACTGTTAAGTACTACATTAAAGCGGTTGAAAATTCTAAGGTAGATTTTAAGATTGACGTAAATAATAGTGGTCTAACATCTACAGACGGAGTAGGTACACCACAAAGTCTTATTTCTGTTTCTAATCAAATACATAGTTTAAGTGTAAATCCTGACAACACGAGTATTTCGGTTGTAAATGGTCAGGTCGCAATTAAAACGAATCCTACAATACCAGGAGTTATTACAACAACGGGTACTGATTTTATACTTAAGAATCCTACTCGATTAGGAAGCAATTCGCACCTTGGTCGAGCACTTGTGCACGGAAATGGCAATGGGACTGGCGATCCTGTGTTAAATGGCTATGATCGTAAAACAGTTACAACCATAAATGATTCAGGTGTTGGCACAAATAACGATACTCTTATTATTAATTATAGCGCTGTTTCACCAAATTCATTTGGCGATTATACAAATGGTGTAATTATAAATGGTACGAAAGCTATTATGTTTGAAGATGGAAGTATTCTTCAATCCGGTGCACAAAAAAGAGGCAATTTTAAGAAACCAACAGAAACCGAATCTGGTAAACACCACACTGTAGCACCACAATATGGCGATGGATTTGCCTATATTGATGATGAAGATAATATTATCATTGGCGGCAATGGTAATGGTTATCGCGCTCGAGGCGCATCGAGTGACGATGGTCATACTTATCGAACAAAATCTATGTTGCCTGATGATGAAGTCGCAGATAAGCTATACGTGCAGTATTTTAATACTCACGTTATTGCAAAGTCGGGAAAAACATATTCTGTAGGTTATGGTTACGGTGCCTCATCTACTTCAAGTCTTTATGCAGATCACACAACGGGTGTATTTCACACCTGGGGACGCAGTTTTTGCGAATCAAATAATTGCAAAATGAGTAAAATTGTCGCGACGGGCGATATAAGTAATTACGCCTCTTTTGCTCTCGATACTCAAGGATATTTTTGGGGATGCGGCGTTAATGGTGGTTATGGTGTTTTAGCTAACGGCACCATCACTAACAGTTATGATGAACCTGCGACGTTTGATTCTGACAACACAATCATTGGAAAACGCGAATCTCTCGTGAATAGCGAAACAGCAACTGCAGGAGTACCTTATAATTTAGCGACAAATGCTTCAGGCGATAGCACAAGACAATACCTGGCACACCCAATGAATCCTATGCTTGACGCAAGTGGTAATATCACGACTGATCCAACGACCGCGGTTTCGCTTTTAAAGGTTACCGATGCTACACACATAGGATCTTATTATCCCGGGATACACCTTGACACTGTTGCAATTTTAAGTGAAAACGGAACAGTGCACGTCGCAGGTTATTGCGACAATGGCCAAGACGGAGCAGGTTCTCATCCCGCGACTCAAGCACATTGGTCAACAGTACAAACAAGTGCTGGCGTACCTTTAGAAAATATTACAAAATTGTATTCTGGCGGAGAAGATTACACCACATATTTTGTCGCAATTGATGAAGACTTCAACGCTTGGGGTTGGGGCTCCAACATAGAAGGCCAATTTGCTACAGGTACTACAGCTAACGTACACTACGCGAAAAAAATATGGGATAGCTCTACCAGAAATCGTAGAGCTAATTATGTTATAACAAATAATGCTGGTGGTAATGCTGGAACTGCTTCCGTTGAAGCTGTACTTATTATAGCTTCTCACCAAGATAGCGCTGGAGTCACAATAAATAAAGAATTTTATGCAGGTTTTACAGCAGCGATGTATCAGTTAACCCACAGCGTATTTAACACCTCTTTATATTCTATTCAAGATTTGTATTTCTCGAATGGAAACGCAAACAATTTTTACTATGTGTTAGCGAGAAACATCTCTACAAATAAACTTGAGCTTTGGTCGAGTGGGTCTAATGCCCACGGACAACTTGGATACCAAGACAAGAGCAGCCTGACTAACTTCGCAAATGTTAATACAACCTGGTGGTCCGAAGCGTATCGCGTAAATTTCAGGTCAGACTTACTCGAAAAGGTAGTTACTATTCACTGCTGTCGACAATACAACACCGGAGGAAATACTTTTGTTCACCTATCTGATGGAAGAATATTTGCTGTTGGTTACTTGCAATGGGGATTTGGCACGACCTATGGTACAGTTGCCGACTATAAATATCAGTTCTCGCCAATAGAAATGGATTAATAAATAAGAATATGGCATCACAAATACAACTAACAAGAAGTGGAACTCCAGGCGCTCAACCAACAGCCGCTGAAATGGAGCTTGGCGAATTGGCGTTAAATTACGCTGATGGTAAACTTTATTTTAAGAATGATACTAATAATATTGAGTTGTTAAACTCAATGTCCAACATGAGTGGACAAAAAATTATCGTTAATGAGACTGATAACCACATTGGTTTGAATACTACATCTCCTAATTTTCTACTTGATTTAGGAGGTGCGGTATCGAACCTTGATAATACTCTTCGTATTAATCAAACAACTGGCGGTACCGCGATTCGAATTGGTTCAGATGGTGTTCCAAGCGATGAAGATATTACGCTTTTAAGAGTTGATAACTTAGATGGCGAAACGAATTCGGCCGCAGAAGGTTTTTCTATCAAGTATCTTGGAACTAATTCTAATAACGAATTAGGAATTTTTACAGACAATGGTAGTTCCGAATTACAGACTTTAACGATTCTTCAGAATGGTAATATTGGCATTAGAAATAATACTCCTATTCATGAACTTGATGTCGCTGGAACAATACGAGTTACTAATAGCACTAACTTTATAACATTCAATGACGGCGCGGAAGACATGGGCTTTATATTGAATAATGCAGGTAAGTTAGCAATTAATGCCGGTGGTACTACTGACGTTCTACAACTTCAAACGAATGGCGGCACACGAGTTCATATTGATAATAGCGGTAGGGTTGGTATAGGAACTACATCACCGGATCCTGGAGCGACCGTGCACGTGAGGAAGGGCGCGCCTAGATTGCTGTTAGATGGCTACGGAGCTGCTTCTGAAGATAGTGAAATTTCAAGAATTTCGGGTCTTTGGGATGGTACATATGTTGCTGATATTAGATTTTTAGCTGGTGATGATACTACAAATAAAGATAACGGAAAAATAGAATTTAGAACATACACATCAGATGGTAGTACTGATGCTCGAATGACTATTAATTCTACAGGTAATGTTGGTATTGGAACTACATCACCGTCTGAAGCATTAGAAGTAGTTGGTAACGCGACCGCAGCAGAGCCTACTATAAGTACACATTTAACTACTAAGAATTATGTAGATTCGCTAATATCTACGGTGCAACATACTGGCAGTGCCGTTACTCAAATCAGTGGATGCACTATATCAAGAACAGCCGCGGGGCTATATACAATAACATTGGATGTTGATTCGGGACAATTACCAACAGCAGTTGCTGGTTTATCTATAGACTTTGCTACTGGCAGTTATAAGAACGATGCTGATCCACAATCACTTGAAGGTGTTATTGTCACACAAGAAGCTACCTCCGGCGGTAACCATGGTAATATGAAAGGAGAATTTTCTATCTCTGCACAAACCATAAGTAATACTCGTGTTGATATAGAAATCGTTGAGCTAGCATCTTTCCGACAGTCCGCTGGAGGAGATGATAGTAATACATCGGCAGCATTTAAGAGGTTTAATGTCGATGCACCATTTCAGGTTTTAATAACCAACCGCTGATAACTAATCGCTAATTTATTATGGAGTTTTATCATTATATACATAAGTCGCCTGATACAGGTAATCTTATGTTTACTACGTCTCCTAAAAAACTCATTATCTCTGAAACGCATATTGAATTAGGAAAAAAGGATATTGAAAAATACAGACTACATATAAAATATATTAACTGCTGTTTTTTTGATGAGAATGGATCATTGTCCTACGATCACATAAAGGTACTGTCGCAAAAACTGTATAATTTGAGTATTGATGTTGATCAATACATAAGGAAATTGCGAGAGCTTGTTGTCGAAGCTATAGGCTTGGAAAAACAAGAGTGCGCTAAAGAAATTGCTGAATCAATTAAATCTTTAAGTGACTTCGTAAATGATGATTTTTCAGGCATTAAAGATATTCAAGAAATTGATACTCTTACATGTCCAGAACTAAATATAGATTTTATTAGACATTATGCAAGCAAAATATACGGAATATGATATACACGGCAAAGGTGTACCTAAACTGCATCACGCAGAAAAATTAGAAGCAGTTTTAAAACGTTTAACACCTAAAGGTGTATACGATAGATTAGAAAAAACAGTAAGGCGTGGAGATCCTAATCCAAATAGCCCGTGTGCAGTGAATGCATCTTTAGCAAAACTTTCTGACTCAGATATAATAGAGCTATTACCTACGCTAAAAAAATGTTTTCCTACTTTAAGATTTAGAATAAGTGGTAAATTTATATATGGTCCTGGTGATAGCATTGATGAACATACTAATTCTAACGATCCGTCTAACACTCTTTACATAACATACGCTACAGGTGAGTCTAAATTCTCGTATCGGCATTCTTTAGACGAAGATTTAATCGATACTTATGATGTTACTAACGGCATTACACTAAGAGCATTTGAAATTACTGCGAGCGAGCCTTATACCTATCATAAAGTTGAGTGCAAATCAGGTTATAGAGTTTCAATCGGACTAAGGTATGTTGATCTCTAAACATCTTTTCAGCAATCACTCGCTAGGAAATGAATATATTGATATACACTTATTAGTCATGACTCTTAACGCAATAGGGGTTTTGAAATATGAAAATAATTATGATGTTATTAATACGCGCTGTAAAGACTTTCCTCTCAAACCCTCTGTTATATCTTTCTATGAAAATAACGGTGTTTGCAAAAATCCTATTGTTGTAACTGATGACGATTTTTGTTTAGATGGAAGACATAGAGTAGTATACAGAAAAGAAATAAACGATACCGTGTGCTCAGCGTACATAGTGCCAAAAGAATACATACCATCTTTTATAAAAAGAAGAGCGGTTTCTCGGAATTATTGATAATTGTTGCAGTAATACTATTATAAATAACTAATATGCCAAGTATATCAGTCACAAATCCAGAGTTAATTACATCTATAGATCTAGGGTCTGCAACGCCTAAACTAGCAGGTGTTGTTGATGTAAGTAACTTTAGTACTCTTCAAATTATAAACGGCGATAATCAAGATTTAACCGGATTTCAAGGTGTTGAGAACATATCAACACTTACATCTGTAGATATATCTGATAATAAGATAGTTGGTGATTTACAGGATTTTTCTAACAATAGCAATTGTACTATTATAGATATCCGATCTAATAGATACAATGGTAATATGACTGCGGCATTGCCTACAGGAATACAGAAATTTCTTGCAGCCAAGAATAATTTTGTAAGAGACAATAGTGGTACAATTCACAATTTTAGAAATCTTACGAACTTGGCGGTATATATTACATCTAATCAAAGCGATAGTTTCGGTGTTAATTCAAATATCGACACTGGAGGAGATGCTACGCTCAACTGGAGCGGGCCTGGTCTATTGGCCAATACTGCAGTTACAACGGCTGAAGGTATAGAAGGAGCAATACCAGAAAGTATTCGAATTTTAAATCTAAATAATACAAACATTTCGAAAGATTCGAAAAGAATACTTTTAACACAACTTTACGATACGTTTGGTGCTCCCGTAGTTGCTGGCACTAAGGCCGCGAATTGGATTCAAACTACTGCGGTAAATGGAGTATTGTACAATGGACAATCAGGAAACCCTACAGCCCAGATCAACGTAAACAATCAGCGCGGGATACATGACAACGCTAATCCGGCTGCAGACCACTGGCATAAATTGGTAGGAAAGCATTCCGCAGTTTCAATTTATGATGCGATGCAAGCATTAGTTAATGCTGGTTTTGATCTATACGGCTACGGAAGTACTACCCCATAAAAATTTAAAATGGCTATTCAAGAACATACAGAAGAAATAAACGATATTAATCTGACGTCAACGAAATGCGGGATTGTTTTATCGGATGATAATAAAATACTCAGTAAAAACGTAGGGTGTAGCATTCTGACTAAGAAAAAGGTTGTAACTGGTACACTTCTTCAAATAGACGCGTATATAGAAGATAATAGCTTGGAATATTACGTTCCTGAATGGGACGAATAAATAAACATCTTATAGCACGGTGATAGCTATAATTATTATAAATAGATAACATGGCTACTTACTCAAATTTATACATAGATCAAGGGTCGGACTTTACTGCGACCATAGACTTATCGCAGACAACTGGTTCTTTAAATCTGACAGGATACACCGGTGCAGGCACAATTGCAAAATCTTACGATGGAACGAGTAAAGGAAGTTTTACTGTAAGCGTAGATTCTGCTGATAACGAGCTTGACATATCTTTAACCGCAGCTCAGACAGCTGGTCTTAAACCAGGAAGATATGTGTATGATGTTATAATAAAGTCTGCAGCTGGTGTGATTACTCGTGTTTTAGAGGGCCAGCTGAATGTTACGCCAGGCGTGACATTTGATTCTTCAGCCCCTGAGACATAAGAAATGGCAACTATTAAATCAACTGTAGTAACAGATAATAGGATTAACGCCAATGTTAGTCCGCCTTCTAAAATAGTACCAAAAAATGTGGTGCTTCATGACGTAACTGCGGCATCTGTTGGTTTAGAAAACGTAGATAACACGAGTGATATTAATAAACCTGTATCTACTGCTACGCAAACTGCTTTAGATTTAAAGGCAAATCAAAGTACAACTTACAGCAAGACAGAAGTTGATGCTGAAGTGACAGCAGCAGAAACTGCAGCTTCTTCGGCCTTGACGGCCCACGCTAATTTAACGAATAATCCTCACAGTGTTACTAAAACTCAAGTAGGATTAGGTAATGTTGAAGATAAATCAGCAGCGACAATCATCGGCGAAATAGTTGATAGTGATATACCGAGTACAATAACACGAGATAGCGAACTAAGTGCTCATACGTCTTTAACTAATAATCCTCACAGTGTTACTAAAACTCAAGTTGGATTGAGTAATGTTGATAACGAATCTAAAGCGGTCATGTTCACAGACCCGACATTTACTGGTAATCCACAATCAAACGCGGCACCAACTTCAAACGATCATTTAACAAATAAAACTTATGTAGATGCTCAAGTAGCAGGTGTAGTTGATTCTGCTCCTGAAGCATTAAACACTTTGAATGAATTGGCCGACGCACTCGGCGATGATCAAAATTTTGCTACTACAACCGCTACGTCGATTGGAGAAAAATTAGCGAAGGCAAGTAATTTATCAGACTTAGCAAATGTTGCTACTGCAAAAACCAATTTAGGATTAGGTAATGTTGAAGATAAGTCGGCTGCTACTATTATAAGCGAAATAGTTGATTCAGATATACCAAGCACGATCGCAAGAGATTCAGAACTAACAGCGCACACGTCCTTAACTAATAATCCTCATAGTGTTACTGCAACACAAGTAGGATTAGGTAATGTTACGAATGAGTCGAAGTCTACAATGTTTACGGGTGCAGTATTTACTGGTGACCTAACATCTGACACAGATACTTTATTTGTCGATTCAACAAATCATCGAGTAGGTATAAGAACAACATCTCCTACTTGCGCTCTGGACATGGATGGCCATTTTAGGTTATTAGTATCACCAGAAAATCGTATTGATGGCCAGGCTTCAGCTTTAATTAAAGGTACAAATGGACGCGCTGCAAATTTAAGAGTTGTAGGTCCAGTTACAGTAACACACGATTTATTTAAAAACAGTGGTGATACTGGTGGTTTTGCAGATAACTCAAATCACTTTCATACTGTACAAAAGATTAATCGTATTACCCAACAATCTGGATCGGGTACTCCTAATGAAAGAGTACAAGAACAATACTACGCTATTGAGAATAATAATCTTAAAAATAATAAAGCTGCATTTTGGAATTGGCACCGAGTGTCAAAAGAAGTTTCTAGTACTTCAGTAAGTTTAACAAATTTAGTTGGATGGGACGTTTCGGGCATTCAAGATAGCTCTAATCGAACTGCTACATCGCAAGTATTATTTCCAACAGGTGGTGCTGAAGCCACTACTTTTACTTTCGACACTGCTGGCAATAACCCATTTGCGTTAAACGACGTATTACGAATTACCGTTAATATAGATTTCGAAGGTGCAATTGTAGCAGCAACCAATTTTGCTAAAGTTACTGCAGTAAGTGGTACAACCGCAACCGTTGTTCTTTATGGCGGTAACTATAAAACAACTGACGAGGTTGCAGATGGAAATAGTCAGACTGCAGTCACTACGGGGTTTTCTATTAAGAAAATTGATACAGCTCAATACATGCCACTTGCATCAGGCACTGGCATCGATGTATTGAGTGACTCTACTCGAACAACTACTACTGACACATTTAAGATTACTTTTGCCAGCGCACACGGACTTGAATTAAACGACACAGTTTCAATTATCACAGATAACACTGGAGGATTTCAGGCTGCTGAAGTAGCATTCGTAAAAAGTGTAGGTTCTACTACAGAAGCAACATTTGTTTATGGCCGAGTCTTTGAACCAGCGAGTAGGTTAGCACTAAGTGATATTGGAAATAGCTCAGTTGTCGGGGTGTTAAAAGGAACACTTGATGGTCTTCATAGATTTACTGCAGGTGACCAGCTAATGCACTTTAATGCAGATAACGAAGGCAGGTATAAGAGTTATCAAATAGGACCAGGTTCTGAAGTTGGTGCAGATTGTATTGCAATCGGTAAGAACGTTTATAATAAAGACGCTTCGACTATTAAGATTGGTTATGATAATGCAATGCTCGACGTACGGTCAGATGGCATTGTAGTTGATGGTAAGGTTGGTATAGGAACTAATACACCGACTGAAGCATTAGATGTTGTCGGAAATATTACAGTAAGCGGAGATATTACAACAGCTAGTGATATCAATACAGTAGACTTAAAAGTAAGCGGTACTTCATTTTTAGAGAATGAGGTAATTGTAGGTTCTAATCAAACAAGGACAGAAACACCAGATGCTAATATGCATATTGTTGATCCTGGTATCGCAAGACTCCACATTGTAGGAAATAACTCAGGCGGAGAACAAGGGACTATAGCCTTTTATAAATCAACCGAAGATGCCTTTGCTGGTATTACGGGTGTTAACACCGGTGTAGGTGCAGGTGATTTACACTTTAAAACTGACGATGGTACTGCTCATAGCACTAAAATGGTTGTTCAAAGCGATGGCAATGTTGGTATAGGAACTACATCGCCTGCTGAAGCATTAGAAGTTAATGGAAGTATTAAAGTTACACCTGTAACATATGCAGGTAACCAAGATGCTTATATTCTAAAGAGTGGAGCTTCAAATAACGCAAGTTGGGACGGGATTGGTTTTAAGTTTAAGTCTGACGCGACTGGAAATCCTTTCATGACCGCAGCGTGGCACGATGGTACTGACACAATGACATGGAAAGGTGATAAGGTTGGTATAGGAACTAATTCACCTACCGAACTATTAGATGTTGCAGGAAATATTACTGCAAGTGGAAGTGTAACTGCTGCAACACCAACTGCAAGTACACATTTGACTACAAAGGCTTATGTCGATGCTCAAATAACAGGAGCAGGGACTTCAGCTTCTTCTGGATTAAGTGCTCATACATCTTTAACCAATAATCCACATAGTGTTACTAAAGCACAAGTTGGATTAGGTAATGTTGAAGATAAATCGTCTGCCACAATACGTAGTGAAATAGTTGATTCAGATATACCAAACACAATAACACGAGATAGCGAACTAACTGCACATACTAGTTTAACTAACAATCCTCATAGCGTAACTAAGGCACAGGTTGGATTAACTAATGTAGAAGATAAGTCAGCTGCTACGATCATAGGAGAAATAGTTGATAGTGATATACCATCTACAATAACAAGAGACAGCGAATTAAGTGCTCATACGTCTTTAACTAATAATCCCCATAGCGTAACTGCGACTCAAGTTGGATTAGGTAGTGTTGAAGATAAATCTTCTGCCACAATACGTAGTGAAATAGTTGATGGTGATATACCAAGTACTATTACTCGAGATAGCGAACTAAGTGCACATACTAGTTTAACCGATAATCCTCATAGTGTAACGAGAGCACAACTAAACATTGATACAACCGATACTGTAACGTTTGGTGGTGTAAATGTATCTACTGCTCCAACGTCTGGTAATCATCTCACAAATAAAACTTATGTAGATGCTCAAGTAGCAGGTGTAGTTGATTCAGCTCCAGCCGCATTAGATACTTTAAATGAATTGGCAGCAGCTTTAGGTGATGATGCTAGTTTTGCAACTACGACTGCTACGTCGATTGGAGAAAAATTAGCGAAGGCAAGTAACTTATTAGATTTAAATAATGTTGCTACCGCAAGAACTAATTTGGGACTAGGCACTGCAGCAACTACTGCTTCAAGTGATTATGCTCCTGCGGCGGGTTCTTCTAGTATTACAACTGTTGGAACTATAGGAACAGGAACGTGGCAAGGTACGGCGATTGCAGATGCTTACGTAGGTGATTTAACGACAAGTAAAATCACTTCAGGCACTTTTGCCGATGCCAGAATTTCATCATCCAGTGTAACACAACACTCGGGTGATATTACAAGTGTAGGAACATTAACATCTGCTACAATATCAGGCACCTTAACAACGCATAGTATAGCAGGTGGAACTTCAGCTGGTTCGGTTGCACCTATAGTTATTGAAGGTGGAACTTGCACCAGCACAGGTGCACTTGGTGGCGGTACTCTCGTGCTTGAAGGTGGTGAATCACCCAATAATACAGCATACCACGGTGATATTGTGATAGGACCATTTCACACAGGAGGTATTAATATTGGTAAACAAGCTGTTACTACTACACAAGTTTTTGGTGAATTCAGAGTTGATAGCGATACTAATGCTAATCCATTTACATTAAAAGTTGATACTGCAAATGACAGAGTTGGAATTAATAAAGATGCACCAACTGAAGCATTAGATGTTGTAGGAAATATCACAGCAAGTGGAAGTGTAACTGGCGCTACATTAGCAGGAACTCTTTCAACAGCTGCTCAACCAAACATTACAAGTGTCGGCGATTTAACTGACTTGACAGTAGACACAGACACTTTAGTCGTCAACGCTAATAACAACTATGTCGGCATCAATAAAGCTGTTCCTACTGCCGCATTAGATGTAGTCGGAGACGTAGACGTGACTGGGGAGGTTGAAGCAAATTCTGTTCAATCCAATTTTTATTATGGAGGAACGGCTGCTTTTGCAGCGACAAGTATATCTGGGGATTTGACGGTAAACGGAGATGCTAGCATAAGTGGAGACCTTACTTATTCTGGAACGGGAACTTTCAATGTGGCAGGAGACATAGACGTAAGTGGAAACCTTGATGTAAGTCAAGTAATCGACTGTCCCCAGATAGATGCAACTACAGCAAATTTTGGAATCGGAACAATTGATAGTTCTGATGTGGCATTTCCGGATGCATTGACTTTTTCAGTTGATACAGATACCTTTGTAGTTAATTCGAGTACAGATAAAGTTGGTATTAATGTTGCATCACCAACGTCTGCTTTACACGTAAAAAATACAAGTTCAGGCAATGTTCTTCGTCAACTTCGATTACACAATGATTCGACCACTGCTGGTACTGGTACAGGTATAGCATTTACTAATAGCTCATCTGAAACTTTTGTTAGCGCGTCCATAGATTCTGTTAGAGATACTACCACCGCAAATGGTAATCTAGTATTCTCTACTCGAGCAGATGCCACTGCGAATGATGATAATGCTGTTATTGAAAGAATGCGTATTAACCCTACGGGTGAAGTTGGTATTGGTAAGACTGCTACTACTGGAGTTGAATTAGATGTTAGTGGCGATATCGCTGCGAGTGGTAACTTAAGTATCGATACTAATATTTTAAAGGTTGATACAACGTTAAACAAAGTTGGTATTAAACATACACCTGTGGCTGCTTCGGCTGATTTACACGTAAATGGTTCGATGATAGTTGCCAGTGGCGTCGAAAAAGGTTTAAGCATTATTCCAGGTGCATATCAATATAGCATAGGCGATATAGATGGTGGAGAGAACGGAACTTATTTAGAAATAGATTCTGTTAATACATTTGCTAGATTACATGGTGGAGGTCTTGCCATAGGTAAAGCTTTAACGACTGGAAAAACATTAGACGTTGCCGGAAACGCATTAATAAGTAACTTGGAAGTTGACGGTACTTTATCTGTACCTGGAGAGATAAATACATCATCCGATATTGAGTGCACTGGTGGAGCTGGTATTAATGCAACTGGAACTATAGAAGCAAAGGGATATTCATTAAATGCAGATACATTTACAGTTGTATCGACTACCTCTACACTTGCAGCATCTACGAATGGATTAACAGTGATATTACAAAACACTGGTCCTATCACTATCACACTTCCAACATTGGCAGCTGGTCATGTAACAACATTTATATCAGAAACTATTCACGGAGTTACATTTGTTGGTGCTACAGGAATTACGGTGAATTCGTTTCAAGGAGCTAATACTACTGCTGGACAATTTGCTCAATGTCAAGTAATATACAAAACAACTACAGCCGCATTCCTTGGAGGTAATTTAGTATGAGTTTCTTACCAAATATAAGTCCAGGCAACGTTAGACAAAGACTACCATCGTCATTCGTATATGACAACGATCTTAGATGGGAACGCCCCACAGAGTGGCTTGACTTAGGGATAATCTCTGCTTATGGAACCGACACAGTTCCAGAAAAAGTTAAAGGCTTGGCAGCAGTTTATCCTAATGATGAAGCTCCTGCTCACAACTATGTAGCCTTTCACTTCGATACTACTGATGATTCAACTATTCTTGTAGATTGGGGTGACGGCAACCCAGCAGAAACGACTCACGAATCTAATTTTCGTAGTGATGTCGATGGGTATACTGGAGACTCGCACGGAAGCGTTTCGCGAGTTGCATCGCATAATGGCCAAAATGATGTTTTGCTTTATCAATCTGGTAGCAGTGGTCGAGATGGGATTAAGAATGTCAATGCGCACATAACTCCTGGTAATGCTTACACACTTACCTTTGACTATTATGCTGATGCTTCGTTTAGCGGTGTTTGGGGAGTTCAATACTCGTATGCGAACGTAATCAGCATAGCCAGCAATTTTCCTACTATTGTGACAGGCGCGTGGACTTCAGTCTCTTTGACTATACCAGCAACTCGACCAGCTGGTGCATATACAACACTGAGGATACGACCTCAAGCTGATGCAAATAGTGTTTACGCTAATACAGCAACAGGTGATCAAATTGGATTTAGAAATATAAAGGTTGTAGCGAACAATTCTGGCTCTGGTTATTACTATAAAGAAAATGTTGATAATCATCACGTTTATGACTATGACGCAATAACATCAAATACCACTACAGCCAAAACGACTCCATTCAGAGGATATAGACAAGCAATATTCGAAGTTACACTAACTGGCTCTGCTAAGTTTAGTCAAATAAATTTCGATGTCGATGGCCCATTTACAACTCATACTAATTATCTTTATAGAAGAGGATCGTCAATATTAGATATATTTGTAAGTACAAGTGAGGCCACTAATATCGCTATAAGCGACAACAGACCTCTTACTATATGTGAACAGATAGAACTTAGAAACACAAGCTCAAACAGATTAACGGGCCCTGCAAATATTTATAACGGCGCCAAGTGTTTGCAATCAATACCGTTTGTCCCGTGGGTTTACAATGCTGGAGCAAGAAGTTATTTGTATGCCTTTGCGTATTGTCAATCATTAAAATTCTTACCAGATGATTTTGCTAGCGATGATAAGTACTGGTTTAAAAATGCTACCACCTTTAAACAAGCCTTTGATGGTTGCGTTAGCTTACAATATATTCCAGAAGGTGCATTTGGCAGTTCTGAACAAGCTAGTTGCGTCGAATTCTATTTGATGTTTAGGGATTGTCGATCATTAAGATATATTCCATACTTAGGAGTAAGAACTGGCTCTGGCACAGACACGCGACTCGATTATGTATTTACTAATTGCTATGAGCTACAAAAAATACCAGAAGGATTTTCTATTCAAAGAGCGAATTCAAATGATATTGATCGGCTTTTTTATGCCTGCAGAAGCGTTACAGATTGGTCTTCTATTTTTGATGGTACCACAGATGTGATAGGAAATATGAATTTATCTAGCGGTATTCATATTGAGCAAACTTTTTCTAGTTGGACTAACATAGAAGAATTTCCATTTGTAGGTCAGTTTACAAAATGCGACAACGCAGAAAACGCCTTTAGCGGTTGCACTAAAATAAAACGGTTTAACTCTCAGTACGATCATTTGGACTTTTCTAACATCACAATGCTCGAAACTTGCTTTAATGCTTGTTCTAATTTAGAAGAATTACCAGAAATAAAGGTTAGGTCTTTAACAGCTAATAATGCGCTGTTTAGCACATTTTATGCATGTAGGAAATTAAGAAAAATTAAATTTACTGGAATGATAGCTGGGCCAGGAAACGGAGAATATTATAGGCTATTTTATACTAACTACTCTCTTACTACCATTGATGGAATAGATTTTTCATTTGCTACAGAGACGAGCGATTATTATCAAACGTTTCATTTGTGCAAAGATATTAATGCCATAAGATTTCCTGGCACATTTAGAGCTGGTTATGCAAGCCCAAGAATAAACGTAACTGTCAATGGTCATGCAGCTTTAAGCGGCGAGTATCAAATTAATGCTAACGGATTAGGTTATAGTCAAGTTGGCGGTGATGGAATTCTTAGCGCTTCTAGCTCGACTATAAATGCAGATGGAGACCTTGGATATCAATGGACCTTTATAGATGGTTCTGACGGATCTCCTAGTCATAGCACAACTACTTATGAAGCTAATATGCAAAACACTCCATGGGCAGCTACTTGGCCAGCGAATACATTAACGTTCTCAGAGGTTATGACAGGATTTAAATATACTGTATCAGGAAACTCTGGTGATGGCTTACGCTATAGTCCTATTAAACGCACACAGATGCTAGAAATTTTTAATCAGTTACACACAGTAAGCTATAGCGCTACACTCGATGTAAGAAACAACACTTATACTGCAGATTTGACTGCTGCAGATAAAGCGATAGCAACAGATAAAGGTTGGACTTTATCGGTATCATACTAATATAACATTATGGAAGAAGAAAAAGGATTTTACAAACTAGAAGTAGGCACCAAAAAGACAGTAATGATTCATGGAATACACCTACTCAATAAGAACTACACATTACATATATCTCAAAAGGATACGTACACTTATCCAGTAGATGGCTGGACATACTTTGATACTTTATCAGAAGCTTGTACGTTTTTTAGTTTAAACGAAGAAGAACATAGAGAATATTTGTTTCCTACTGATTTACTTCCTACTGAAGAAATGTTATAAATAGAATTATGGCACAACCTAATACAAGACAAAAATTAATAGATTACTGCTTAAGATCTTTAGGTCATCCTGTAATTGAAATAAACATTGATGAGGATCAGCTCGAAGACCGCGTAGATGAAGCAATGCAATACTATCAAGAATACCACGGTGATGCGGTTGTTCGTAATTTACGTAAACATAAGGTAACACAAGATAATATTGATAACGGCTATATTAGTATAAACAATGATCAAAATATTCTTTCAATAAACAATGTTTTTAACACTAGTAATTCACAAACAAGTGGAATTTTTTCAGTAGATTATCAAATACATTTAAATGATATATTCGACTTGAATGGAGCTCACGGCGGTATTGTAAATTACGAAATGACAAAACAATACATGTCTTTGATTGACCGTAATGTTAACGGAATGTACGAAATGATTGAGTGGTCACGGCATAAGAATCAAGTAAAATTTCACTCTGATACTTTAAATAATATGAAAGATCAATACGTGGTGTTTGATGGCTACGAAGCAATTGATCCTGAAACTTATACAGATGTTTATAATGATGCATTTGTTAAAAAGTATACTACTGCACTCTTCAAAAGACAATGGGGATTAAATCTGATTAAGTTTGAAGGAATGGTTTTACCTGGTGGTGTTACACTCAATGGTCGTCAGATCTTTGACGATGCGAAAGAAGAGATTCAGCAGCTCGAAGAAACAATGCAGTTGAAACATGAAATGCCACCATTAGACTTTATCGGTTAATATATTATGCCACGAAATGTATATTTTTCTCAAGGAACTACACCCGAAAAAAGACTCTACGAAGATATTACGATAGAGGCTCTTAAGATATACGGGCATGATGTATATTACATCCCTCGTACTATCGTTAATACAAATGCGATCTTTAATGAAGACGCGTTAAGTAAATTTGGCGAAGCATTTCAGGTTGAAATGTATGTTGAAAACACTGATGGTTTTGAAGGCGATGGAGATCTACTTTCAAAGTTCGGTGTAGAAGTTCGAGATTCAATGACACTTGTTCTTTCAACAAGACGTTGGGAAGAGCTCGTAGGTAGATTCCAATCAACACCAGAGGGTAGGCCACAAGAAGGTGATCTAATCTACTTTCCTCTCGTAAAAGGCCTATTCCAAATTAGCTTTGTTGAAGATGATTCTCCTTTCTATCAGCTATCAAATCTTCCTACATTCAAGTTAACATGTGAATTATTCGAATATGGCAACGAAGCGATTGACACTGGAATCGCTGAGGTTGATGCGTTTGAAACCGACTATGCTTCTCGTACAGAACTTATACTTGGCGCTGGTAGTGGAACATACCAGGTAGGAGAAGATGTAACACAGACAAACGCAACAAGTGGTATTACTGTTACAGGTGAAGTATCGACTGTAGGCACAGGTAAGATTGAAATATCAAGTCAAGTTGCGAGCGATGGAAGTAATACACTCTTTGCGCCAACAAGCGCGGGTACAACAGGGAATATTATAGGTGCCACATCCACCGCTTCATACGAAATTACTTCAATAGATGCTTTCAACTCGATTGATAGTAATGATCCTTATGCAGATAACGAAGATTTTGAAACGATTGGGAATAACTTTATAGACTTTACTGAAACCAATCCATTTGGAGAACCAGACGTAATAAGCTAATGTTTAACGGAAAACACTTTTATAACCAAACTTTGAAAAAGACAGTTGCTGTCTTTGGAACTTTATTTAACAATATAAAAATTGTAAGACAGGGGACTGGTGAAACGCGGGTTCCTATAGCTTATGGACCTCGTAAAAAGTTTCTTGCGAGGATACAGGCCGATACTGCTGCAGCAACAGATAAATCTATTGCGATTAAACTTCCTCGTATGAGTTTTGAAATTACAGATATTAGCTTCGATACTGAGTCAAAGCTAAATAAATTTAACAAAAGAGTTTTGCCTATTAGCGGAGATGAAACCAAATCTAATATAGTAAATCAAAGTGTTCCATACAATGTTAGTATGCAATTGAATATTTACGCCAAGAATCAAGATGATGTACTACAAATTTTTGAGCAGATTCTTCCTACGTTTGCGCCTGAGTACACGGTGGCTATTAAAGATATGGAAGGTCCTGGTACAGTGACAGATGTACCTATCGTATTGACTGGCACATCTATACAGGATGATTACGAAGGAGACTTTCAAACACGCCGTTCTATTATATACGCACTTGACTTTACGATGAAAGTAAGATTTGCAGGAGGAGTAAGTCAAGGCAAGATTATAAGAACAGTAGATACGTTCTTTTATACTGATATTGAAAATCCTTCAGCACAGGTAAATAATAGCATTTCAGACACGGCGACTATAACAATTGATAACGTTATTGGATCTTTGCGCGAAGGTCAGACAATGACGTTTGAAGGAATGCCTAGAACTTCCACATATATTCCTCCTACAATTATTGCAATTGCTGATACTTTAACAAACGGTAAACCAAACAGTATAACAGTGAGCTCTAACCAAACTATTCCTGATAATACTAAGCTCACATTTATTAATAAAACTGGCGAAGAAAACGTTAGGATCGCAGTTGATGCAGACGATGAACCGCCTTTAGACGATACGGATACTATTACAACAACCTTTGGATTTGATCATGGCTAAAAATGAAATACTTAATGCACTCGAAAAGAATCTTGATATCATAGAAAAACCTAAGACAGAAGTCGATAAAGGTGAAATTATAAATGATACTGAGAAGGATATAGAATATTCTCGAGACAAAATGAAAGAACTGATTGATCAGTCCTCTGAGGCGATAAATCAGATGATGGCTTTAGCGGCTGAGTCAGAACATCCTCGTGCATTTGAGGTTTTGTCGAATATGATTAAAGATGCTAGCAACATGACACAAGATCTTGTTAAATTACAAAAGGTTAGAAAAGACATAACACAAGAAAAAGAAACTGCAGCCTCTAACACTACAAACAACGCAGTGTTTGTAGGTTCTACTGCTGAACTTCAAAAATTTCTGAAAAAGAATAACGAAATAAAAAACGTAACAGAAGAATAATATACTATGGCTGGTGATGGTTACATGGGCAATGCGCTTGTTAAGGGCGACAATGTCAATCAAGATTTTACAAAGGAAGAAGTTGCTGAATACATGAAGTGTATGAGCAGCCCAGAGTATTTTGCAACTAAATACATTAAAGTGATTGCGCCGAGTAAGGGACTGGTAGATTTTAAACCTTACTCATATCAAAAGAAACTTTTTAAAACCTTTAACGAAAATAGGTTTAATATTGTTTTAGCCTGTCGTCAATCAGGCAAATCTATTACATCGGTCGTATATATTCTATGGTACGCAATATTTAATCCTGAAAAAACAATTGCTATTCTAGCAAATAAGGGAGCTACCGCACGAGAAATGCTAGGTAGAATTACTTTAGCACTTGAGAATTTACCTTTCTTTTTGCAGCCTGGTTGTAAAGAATTGAACAAAGGCAATATCACCTTTGCGAATAACGCAAAGATTATAGCATCTGCCACATCTGGAAGTTCTATTCGGGGTCTATCTATTGACTTACTCTTTCTTGACGAGTTTGCCTTTGTTGAAAGAGATGCAGAGTTTTATACATCTACGTATCCAGTAATTTCAGCAGGTGACGAAACAAAGGTTATCATTACCTCTACTGCGAACGGTGTAGGTAATATGTTTTTTAAAATATATGAAAGTGCGCAGAAAGGAATTAACGAATTTAAACATTCGCGGATTGATTGGTTCGATGTTCCAGGAAGAGACGAAAAGTGGAAAGCAGAAACAATCGCGAATACATCAGAATTGCAATTTGAACAAGAGTATGGTAATAACTTTTTAGGAACTGCGAATACACTTATCGCTTCAAATAGTTTACTTGCTCTTAAGCCTGAGCATCCTTTGAAAATAGAAAGAAACGTTAATTATTATCAAGGTCCTAAAGAAGATCATACGTACATTATGACAGTAGACGTTTCAAAGGGTCGAGGGCAGGATTATTCTACCTTTACTGTAGTTGATATCACGACTGGTATGTTTGAGCAGGTTGCTACATTCCGTGATAACATGATATCTCCAATGATTTTTCCTGATATCATTGTTAAAGTCGCGAAGATGTACAACGAAGCTTTAGTGATTATTGAAAATAACGATGTAGGTCAAGTGGTATGTAATGATGTGTATTACGAATATGAATACGAAAATACCTTTGTAGAATCTACTGTAAAACGAGGAGGCGTTGGTGTTACAATGACCAAAAGAGTAAAACGTATTGGATGTTCTAATCTAAAAGATTTAGTTGAATTGGGTAAGATACAAATACCAGATGCAGATACAATATCTGAGTTATCTACATTTGAAATAAAAGGATCATCATATGAAGCGACACAAGGAAATCACGATGACCTCGTTATGAATCTTGTAATGTTTGCATGGTTTGTTTCTTCAGAAGCATTTGGTGATATATCTACAGTGGATTTAAAAGAAATGCTTTTTGCAGAAAAGATGAAACAGATCGAAGAAGATGTACCACTCTTTGGAGAAATAGGCGATGGTAGATCATATGGAACAGTTTATGACAAAATGGTGAATGATGTAAGAGAGTGGGATAATCTCTAAATCCAATTATTTATAAATAGAACTATTGAAAAAACTCTTATTATGATTCACTTATTAATTAAAACTACATTGAAAGGAAAACAAACATGGGATTCTTAGTATCACCAGGAGTCGAGGTAAATGAAATCGACTTAACAAACGTGATTCCCGCAATCTCTACCTCTATTGGTGGATACGCAGGTCACTTTAACTGGGGACCTTCCGGAGAATTGATTAACATCAGCTCTGAGAAAGATCTCCAAGCAAACTTTGGTACACCTGACGCCGCACACTCTGTGTCGTTCTTGGTTGCTGCAAGTTTTTTAAAATACGGAAACTTTTTAAAGGTTTCTCGCGCAGTTCCAGATGGTGCTACTAACGCTGTTGTAGGAAATAGCAGTGCCGCTGTTGCAAGCGGACCAATTGGCAATCTAGATGCATTCGAAAACCTGGCCACCGACGCAAATGAGTACTTTATTGCTCGTTGCCCAGGCGCTTATGGTAATAGCCTTCAAGTTGTTATCGGATGGAGCGGTCAAGCGAATGATACATCGGGACTAACATCTGCAGCGACATCTGTAACAGATGATTATATCGTTGATAATTTCGATTTCTTACCTACTACTACAGACGCAGGTGCAGCTGCTGGTATAGAGGGTGATGAAATTCACGTTCTCGTTCTTGACGAAGACGGATTGTTCACCGGTATAAAGGGTAGTATCCTTGAAAAATACCAAGGTTTGTCTCTTGCTGAAGGCGCGAAACTCGATACTGGCGCAAGTAATTACTACAAAGATGTAATTAACGCTGGTTCACAGTATCTTTTTGCAAATAAGCTTAGTGATCTATTCACTGGTGCAGATGCGGCGTTTAGCACTAATAATATAGTACTGGAATCAGGCGAAACGCTCGATGATGGTGCAAAAGACTTGTCCTTTACACTTGGTGTAGACGGTACAGCTTCTACAGCCGACGTTGTAGGCACAGGTACATCTACGGATAGCTTCCGTGGTCTTCAATTATTCGAAGATGCTGAATCCGTAGATGTTAACTTGCTTTTTGCAAGTCCTATGGCCAGTTCAGCCGATCAAAAGACAATTGAAAATAAAGTACTGCAAATCGCTGCAGCTCGTAAAGATATTCTTGGTTGTGGTTCAGCTCCGATTGATCTACACACAAAATCAAGCGATTCGACTAAGCTAACTCACATCAAAGGTAACGTTCCAACTGCAACATCGAATTACTTTACGACAACAGGTTCTACCGTGTATGTCTATAATAAGTATCTTGATCGTTATGATTGGATTACAACTAGCGGTTATATTGCTGGTCTTTGTGCTAACACAGATGATGTAGCAGAACCTTGGTTCTCACCTGCTGGTTTCAATCGTGGTCAAATTCTTGGTGCAGCTAAATTAGCTTTTAATCCTAAGAATACCGATCGTGATGCTTTGTACAAAGCAGCAATTAATCCTATCACTAATTTTCCAGGACAAGGAATTGTACTGTTTGGTGATAAGACCTTCACTCAAAAACCTTCTGCATTCGATCGTATTAATGTACGCCGCTTGTTCATGGTTCTTGAAAAGGCAATTGCTACCGCAGCTAAATTCCAACTGTTCGAATTGAACGACGAATTTACTCGTGCGATGTTCAGAAATATGACAGAGCCTTTCCTACGGGATGTAAAGGGTCGTCGTGGTGTTACTGACTTCTTAGTTGTATGTGATGAAACGAATAACACGGGTCAAGTGATTGATACCAACCGCTTTGTGGCTGATATCTATATCAAACCTGCTCGTTCGATTAACTTCATTACTCTTAACTTCATTGCAACCCGCACTGGCGTTGAGTTCTCTGAAATTGTTGGCACTAACTAATATAAATAATATAAGAAAGGATAAACAATTATGGCAACTTTAGGAGTAGATGATTTTAAATCAAAGTTAATCGGTGGGGGCGCACGTCCTAACCTTTTCAAAGCAATCGTTAATTTTCCAGGATACGCTGGAGGTGATACAGAACTCGCATCTTTCATGTGTAAAGGTGCACAGTTACCAGGCTCGCAAATTGCTCAGCTTGATGTACCATTTCGTGGTCGTCAGTTGAAAATTGCAGGTGACCGTACATTCGAAAACTGGTCAATTACAGTTATCAATGACACTGGTATGGAAATCCGTAACGCTATGGAACGTTGGATGAATGGTATGAATGAGCATGTGAATAACACAGGTTTAGCCAATCCTACAGACTATCAAGCGGATATGGGAGTTCAACAGCTCGATAAAGCAGGAAATGTTACTAAGGAGTACACCATTCGTGGTGCATATCCAATTAATGTTTCTGGAATCGATTTGAGCTATGACACCAATGATTCAATTGAAGAATTCACAGTTGAACTGGCTTACCAATATTGGGAGTCTGGTACAACTTCGTAGTTTTAATTAATTAATACATATCCGATAAGTGGAGGTCCAACCCCTCCACTTATCGTGATATAAATAACATTATGGAAATATTCGGATACGAAATTAGTAAAAAACTTAAGAAGACGGAGAAAGAATTTGTATCTCCTATTCCTAAGGCAAACAATGATGGCGGCTCAACAGTAACTGTTGGTGGTGGCTACTACGGACAATATGTAGATTTGTCTGGAACTACTACTGTTTCAGATCACGAATTAATTATAAAATATCGAGAATCAGCGCAGCAGCCAGAATGTGATGCCGCGGTTTCAGATATTGTAGACGGTGCTCTTTCAGCATCGGACACATCTTCGCCAGTTGATCTTGCGATGAACGATCTAGATCAGCCCGATAATGTAAAAAAACAAATTTTAAATGAATTTAATAATGTGGTTCAACTTTATAAGTTTAATCGCATGTCAGAAGACTATTTCCGTAATTGGTACATTGACGGAAAATTATACTTTAACGTTATTATTGATCCAAATAATCCACAGAAAGGGATCGCAGAATTACGACCAATCGATTCTACGCACATTAGTAAAGTAAAGGAAGTTCAAAAAGTAACTGATCCGAAGACTCAAGTAGAATACGAAAAAATAGTAGATGAGTATTATGTCTATTCGCCTGACATAAATAATGGACAAGCAACAAATGGCGTTAAGTTTGCAAAAGATGCTGTTATACAAGTCAATTCAGGTTTGTACGACTCATCGCGACAGCGAGTAATTAGTCACCTGCATAAAGCAATGAAGCTTGTAAATCAGCTTCGTTATATGGAAGATTCGTTAGTAGTGTATCGTGTTTCAAGAGCACCTGAACGTAGAATTTTCTATATTGATGTAGGCAATTTACCAAAGGGAAAGGCCGAAGAATATGTACAGCAGGTTGTATCTCGTTATCGTAATAAGATGGTGTACGATGCAACAACCGGTGATGTAAGTGATGATCGGAAACATATGTCTATGCTAGAAGATTTTTATCTTCCGCGTAGAGAAGGTGGCCGAGGTACAGAAATTACAACACTTGGTGGTGGAGAAAATCTTGGCCAGATTGAAGATGTGCAATTCTTTCAAAAGAAACTTTACCGTGCTTTAAACGTACCAGTTTCAAGATTAGAACAAGAAAGTTCTTTTACGATTGGCCGTGCAAGTGAAATATCACGAGAAGAAGTAAAATTCCAGAAATTCGTTGATAGATTACGGAAACGTTTTTCGCGGATGCTTATCGAAGCACTTCGTATTCAACTTGTTCTTAAAGGTGTGATCACCGAACAGGATTGGAGTACTATTGAGGAAAAGATTAACATTGACTTTGCAGAAGATAACTACTTTTCTGAGTTAAAGGAGTTTGAAATCTTGAGAGAAAGATTAGAAATGGCTCAACAAATGGAAGATCTTGTTGGTAAGTATGTTTCTAATAAGTATGTTCGCCAGACTGTTTTAAAGCAATCTGAAGAAGATATTGCGAGACTAGATCAAGAAGTAGAAGACGAAAAGCCTGAAGAAGGCGAAGAAGGCGAAGAAGAGGATGATTTAGACATCTAAAGCCCTTCTTAAAACCAAAAAAATTATAAATAGATATATGAGTGATACAACACAGAAAGTTTTTAACAATATTGTTAAAAACAACAAAGTAGGTTCTGCCAAAGCATTTGGAGAAGCAATTCGTGATAAACTAAATGATGCCCTTGAAGTTCGTAAAGTAGGACTTACATCAGAAATTTACAATAAAACGAAAGAAAAATAATATGACTATTCAACCTTTAAGTATTGCTGCTGCAGCATCACTGACTGCCGGTGCTTCAACAATTAGTAGCGCATCGTTAGTATTGGTGCAAAACACGAGTTCTGCAGTTAAATATGTTAACATCGAAGAAAAGGCTACTGGAACTCGTAAAGCAAGTGTTATGATTCCTGCTGCTAGTAACTTAATAATTAAAAAGAGTGCAAGCGACGAAATATTTGCATCTGCCGCTGCTGCCGGAACTGGTGCAGCAACAGGCGTATTATTTACAAAAGTAGGATACGCAAACTAATGAAGCTAATTACAGAACATTTAGAATCGGTAGATTATATCACCGAAGCAAACGATAAAGGTGAAAAGAATGTTTTCATCGAAGGCGTTTTTATGCAAGCGGAGAAACAAAACCGCAATAATAGAATTTATCCTAAAGACGTACTGTCTGAAGCAACTGCTAAGTACGTTAAGGAGCAGGTTAAAACTGGAAGAGCCGTTGGTGAATTGAATCACCCAGAAGGCCCACAGATTAACCTTGATAAAGTTTCACACAGAATTACCTCATTAAAATTTGAAGGTAACGATGTTGTTGGAAGAGCGCTGATACTAGATACACCTATGGGTAAAATAGTGAAAGGACTCGTCGAAGGCGGGTGCAAGTTAGGCGTCTCAAGTCGTGGTATGGGTACTGTTGAGCAAAAGGAAGGCAAAACATATGTTAAGGACGATTTCGTTCTTGCTACTGTTGACATTGTCCAAGATCCTAGCGCTCTATCTGCTTTCGTTGAAGGCATTATGGAAGGCGTAGAATGGATATGGGAAAATGGCATTCTTAAGCCTCAGCAAATTGAAGAATACGAGACTGAAATTAAAAGGGTTCCTATGGGTCGCATTAGCGAAGCACAGGAAAGAATCTTTAGTGATTTCCTCTCCAAACTCTAATTCAAAAAAATAAGGAAACTTAATTATATGTCAAACGATAATGAACAAATCATTGAAGACGTAGAAGAAAAAGATCTTGTTGTTGAATCAGAGGTTGAGGTTTCCGAGGAGACTGAAGTCACTGAACAAGAACAACCTTTATCAGATACGGTCTTAGAAGTACTTCTTGGCGAAGCTAAGAAGAAAAACGAAGCTGAAGAATCCGAAGAGGATGAAGAAGTTTCTGAAGAAGAAGACGAAGATGAAGAATTAGAAGAAGCTAAAGTATCTGAAGAAGACGAAGAAGAATCCGATGAGGACGAGGAAGAAGTTTCCGAAGCCAAAGAAGACGACGAATCTGATGAGGACGAGGAAGAAGTTTCCGAAGCCAAAGAAGAGGAAGAAGAAGTCGAAGAAGAAGAATCTGACGAAGATGAGGAAGAAGTTTCCGAATCTGCTGAAGATGAAGAAGAATCCGATGAAGTCGAGGAAGAAGAAGAGTCTGACGAAGATGAAGAAGAAGTTGAATTGCCAGAAGTTAAAACCAAAGCAGGTATTCTTGCTGCAAGTTTTGACGCTCTTAAAGGCATGAAAAAGTCAAATCTAGTTGCTGCATATGAAGCAATTAACATGACTGAGGAAGAAGAAGACGAAGTTGAAGTTCCTAAGACTAAAGCTGACATCATTAATGCAATGTATGGTCAACTTAAGGCGATGAAGAAAGACGACATTATGGCTTCTTATAAATCAATCATGGCATCATACAACAGCGCGAAAAACGAAGAAACTGAAGCAGATTCATTTGCATCAGATTTGAAAGTTCTCGCTGAAGCAGATCAAGGATTGACTGAAGACTTCAAAGCTAAAGCTTCTATCTTGTTTGAAGCTGCTGTCGCAGATAAAGTAAATAGTATCCAAGAAGAACTTGAATCTCAGTACACTGAAGATCTACAAGAAGAAGTAACTTACGTTCGTGAGTCACTTGTTGAAAAGATCGATGATTACTTGAGTTTCGTAGTTGAATCTTGGATCGAAGAAAATCAGGAGTTTGTTGATAACAAACTGCGCACTGAGATTACAGAAAACTTCATGACTGCACTGCAAGGTGTATTCACTGAACACTATATCGAAGTTCCTGCCTCTAAAGTTGATCTTGTAGATGAACTTTCAGAAGAAGTTGCTGAAGTAAAAGAATCTCTAGCAAATGCTGAAGCCGAAAAGAGTGAGCTTGCGAGTCAAGTTGTAACTCTTCAACGTGAAAAGATCATTAGCGAAGCGTCCACTGATTTAGCATCAACCGAAGCTGGTAAACTTTCTTCACTTGTTGAAGATACCGAATTCGTAGATGCTGATACTTTTAGTGCTAAGGTAGCAACTATCAAAGAAGGATTCTTTAAAGAGTCAAAACAATCTGAAGAACTTGTAGAATCTCAAGATTCAACAGTAACAGAAACACAAACAATCGTAGAAGGTGCGGTAGATCCACAAGCTAAACTCCCTAAGGATATGGCTAAGTATGTACAACACCTTTCACGTTTCAAATAAACCCAAATTAACATAACATTCTAACAACAAAAAAAGGAATTAATTAAAATGTTTAACGCAGAAAAAGAAATCAAAAAATGGGCTCCAGTGCTTGAACACACTGACGAAGCTCCTATCACAGACAGCTACAAGAAGGCTGTAACAGCTAAGCTCCTCGAGAACACTGAAGTTGCTCTTAGAGAACAAGCCGTTGCATCTAACTTTGGCTCTCTTCAAGAAGCAGATGGTAACATGAATACGTCGGCAGTATCCAACTTCGATCCAGTACTCATCTCTCTTGTACGCCGTGCAATGCCAAATCTCATCGCTTATGATGTAGCAGGTGTCCAGCCAATGTCTGGTCCTACTGGTCTTGCTTTCGCAATGAAGGCTAAATTCGGTGATGGTAATGCAATTACTGGTGCACCTTCTGGTGCTCAGCCTGAAGCTCTCTTCAACGAAGCTGACACAGACTTCTCTGGTACAGGTACACACGCTGGTGATTTGTTTGACTCTCCTGAAGCTGGTATCACAACTGGTACAGGTCTAGGCACAAACGGTGCTGAAACAGCTAACATTGGTGCAGAAATGGGCTTCTCTATCGAGAGAGCAAGTGTTACAGCT
>Ga0181387_1000012_pt1 | contig 38202 bp, 50 predicted proteins | sample 10SPOviralmetaG_FD_130119 | JGI IMG/M metagenome (GOLD analysis project Ga0181387, IMG submission 130119) | Marine viral communities from the oligotrophic San Pedro Time Series (SPOT) site, San Pedro Channel, CA, USA - 10 SPOT_SRF_2010-04-27 | ecosystem: Environmental > Aquatic > Marine > Strait...
CAGTATCTGTATGGATTAGAGAAAAAGAAGACAAATTAATGAAACATATAGAAAAGGATTGGTATATGGAATCAGAGTACTCAATTAAACTTACTGAAATGTTTCCTGAGTACAAAGGTACAGTAATGATGTGTAGGCTTGAAGGGCCTTCCTTTTTATAAAGCAACTAAGAAAGATAAATACATATATAAAGTTATAGGAGAATTCCATGGCACGAGTAGATTATACAGCAAAAGGTGTATCAGCAGATGAAATCAAGAGAGTTGATGGTGCTGACGGCAGAGATAATGCCAAAGCCTTTGCGGCCAGAAGAGATGGTATAGACGTATCAGCAGTACAAGAAGGTGTAAACATCGGTTCATTAGCACCTGCAGGTGTTGACGGAGCAGATAGTTTTGTGGGTTACACACCTATTCACAAAATAGATAACCCTGTTGATGGAATAAACGATGGTGCAAACTATGTTGTTTACTTTCAGAAAGACGGAACAGATCCACTAGAGTTTTACAAAGCCACAAATGCAGACGCAAGTACTTTAGCACAACTCACAAGTGGTGCAGAATACGATCTAGCATACAGCAAAGAATTATTAGCAAGTAGAGACTAACCAGTACTACAATAATCAAATTATCTGACTTCATAAATACTAACATGAAGTCAGATTTAATCACAATCCTCGAAAGTTTTTTAGATTTAGATCAGGAATATCTTTTTGAGTATCTATTAGACGAAGGTAAATCAGTAAAAGACTTCCCCATGGAACTTAGAACACCTGATAATGAAATTTCAGGTTGTCAAAGTCGTGTATGGGTATTAGGAGAAAACGTCAACGGTCAGTGGAACTTTGCTATAGATAGTGATGCATATATCGTAAAAGGTATCGGCAAACTACTATGCACCACATTTAATGGTTGTAAAACACAAGATGTTCTAGACATAAAGTTTCATGACTTCAAACCTATTGCAGGTCTGCTGACCACCCAAAGACAACGTGGCATACAATCAGTAATTAACTCTATACACAGATTAGTTAATGCAGATAAATAGTTGCATGTCAAAGAAAAACGTTTACTTATTTCAGATAAACTATACTGTTAGAGTTGCAGGAACTGATAGTTTATGGTTACCTTACAGCATAGCATGTCTTACTGCTTATGCAAAACAACAAAAAGATATTACTGATTATTTTGAATTCGGTCCTGAACTTTTTTGTGCAAGAGAAGACCCAGAAGAACTTATTAAGAGATTAGACAATCCTGCTGTATGTGGGTTCAGTAACTATGTGTGGAACACAGAGTGGAACTTGCACATGAGTAAACTAGTAAAAGAAAAATTCCCAGAGTGTGTTATTATGTTTGGCGGACCTAATGTCTGGATAAACATGGAAAACGAATACGAGCATATAGACGTATTTTTAAAACTTGAAGGCGAATTTGCATTTGTGGACTTGTTAAGACTGGTTAGAGATGGCGAACCTTTACCAAGAACGTTAAGTGGAGAACGTATTCATGAACTTAACACACTTGTTGATCCATATGAGTCAGGAGAATTTGATTGGTTAGTACACAACTATCCTGAAAAGGTTTGGAATGCTGTATATGAAACCAACAGAGGTTGTCCATTCTTATGTACGTTCTGCGATTGGGGAGGACTAACTTACAGTAAAGTTAAAAAGTTTGAGATGGATAGAGTTGAGAACAACTGGAAGTGGATGAGCAAAAACAGAGTAGCCTATGTATTAAGTGCAGACGCAAATGTTGGTATATTTAAAGATAGAGATATAGAGATAGCCAGAATTGCTCGTAAGTATGCAGATGCTCCAGAAAGTATTATAGACGGAATAAACTTTCAGTACAACAAAAACAATACTGACGTATGTTTAGAAATTGCTACAATACTAGGACCTTATAGTAGAGGTATTACATTTGCTGTACAAAGTATGTCAGAGAGTGTGCTAGAAGCAATTAAAAGAAAAAATTTACAAATGAATAAATTAGAGCATTTGTTAAAAGAAGCAAACAAAAGAAATTTATACAGTTATACAGAACTTATTTTGCCTATGCCTGAGGAAACAAAAGACAGTTGGAGAGACGGTTTAAGTAAAATATTAGAACTAGGCCAGCATTATGCTATTAGTGTTTGGAATACGCAAATACTTAAGAACAGTGAAATGAATACTCCAGAGTATAGAAAAGAATATGGCTTAGATATAATAGAAGCATATGACTATACTAACTACAAAAACCCAAATGACTGGCAAGGTGCTCCTGAAAAGATTGGTCTAGTTAGAGCAACTAGAACTATGGATTTACCAGACACAGTTGATGGTTGGGTATATAGTATTTTATTAAGGGAGTTTCATATCAATGGTGTGACTCAGATGCTATCTAGATATCTTTATGGAAAGCATGGTGTAAGATACAGAGTGTTTTATGATAGATTATTTGATATATTAAAAACACATCCTATTACCAAAGACGCAATCGACTTTGTAACGCAGGTTGAGTTATATTATCTAAGTACAGGTAAAGTTGCAGACATAAAAACTATGGACGTAACTTTTGACTTTCCTAAATTGTTTGGAGTACCGCAAAGCGAGTTACCTCCTGGACACTTTATGAAAGACTTACTTAATAAGTTTATATTCATGAACATAAATCTATTAAGAGAAATTGCTGTTGAAATGGTAAAAGAAGATTTAGGTTATGATCTTCCAGATGAGGTTGTTACATTTAATAATGCATATATGTACAATGAAGATTATGAATATCCTTTAAAGGTTACTTTAGATTATAATATTTTAGAAGAAGAAGAAAAACAAACAACATATACTTTAGAACCTAAAATACTAAAAATGGATCTTAAATTTAAAAAGAAAGATCCAGTTATGTTCTACAAACAAGGTGCTTACAAATCTAACTTAACAACAGAGTCTAAAGGTGCAGTACCTATGTCAGAGTCAGGCTTTAATAGGGAAGATGGTGCAGACACAAATGAAGGCAGAGACGATAAAGACCAAGCCGCACCTAATAACTTTGGAAGTGTGCATGGTTCACCATCTGGAAAAGGCGTAGCATCAGTTCAAGTACATGCAAGTTCTACAACAGATCATCCTACAGACATAGGATTCAAATCTCCCTCAGAAGCACAACTTGAAATAGACGACTCTAATGTTTTAATACACAGAGACTTAGAAATATTTTCAGACTGACCACTATTGACAAATCCTAAAAAGAGTATATAATAAGTATTAATATGAATTTTGTACCTTATGTAATAGAAAAGACCTCCAATGGAGAACGCAGTTACGACATCTATAGTAGATTGTTAAAAGAAAGAATTGTGTTTTTAAATGGAGAAGTTAATGACGCAGTAAGTAACAGCATTTGTGCTCAGTTACTTTTCTTAGAAGCAGAAGATCCTGATGCAGATATAAATTTCTATATCAATAGTCCTGGCGGAGTAGTAACAAGTGGTATGGCTATGTACGACACAATGCAGTACATAAAACCAGATGTGTCTACTATTGTAATGGGACAAGCGGCATCAATGGGAAGTTTCCTTGCTAACAGTGGTGCTCCTGGTAAACGTTTTATGTTACCTGGTGCTAGGCACATGATACACCAACCATTAGGTGGTGCAAGTGGTCAAGCAAGTGATATACAAATCCGTGCAAATGAAATAATCAGAATCAAGAGAGAACTAACAGATGCTTATGTAAAGCATAATACTAAAGGTAAAACTTATGAAGAGTTTGAGTCTGCAATGGACAGAGATAACTTCATGACCTCACAAGAAGCCTTGGACTTTGGATTAGTTGACGAAATAATTAGTAACAGAGATTAATTCTATACTCATAAACTCCGTATCTCTATATGATAAATATAGGTATGGAAATTATAAAAACTTATAATCCTAATTTTATAACGGTCACAGAATCAGCAACCGAGCACCTCATTACACAAATAGAAAATGAAAATGGTAAAGGTGTGTCTTTAGGTGTAAAGCCAAGTGGGTGCGCCGGTTTTGAATACGAATGGAAAATTGTTGATGGGTTCAATCCAGAGGAATATACTGTAACTAAACTAGGAGACTATTCAATTATTGTTGAAGATATTTGCTCTCCTTATATTACAGGAAGCCTTGTAGACTTACTAGACGAAGGAATAAAAGGGAAAACATTAATAGTACAATCCCCTAAAGCCGTCAGTAGTTGTGGTTGTGGGGAAAGTATTCAGTTTGCAGACATATGAGTATAGTAAACTTTTTGGTTTATAAAACACAAAACCAGGAACAGACAGAAACAGAACTAGATAAATTAGGATATGCAAAAGTAACTAAACGTAATGATTATGACTGCTACTTCTGGCATCTTAATGAATGTATAATTTTAGTAAAAGAAGATGATACATTTACAGGCTTTTGTGGATTAGGTTTGGTATGTCACCAAGAAACAATTTCTAAATTAGGATCTTATTACGACGATATCTCTACATGGCATATTTGTAATATAAATGGATTAGAATTATATCTGAATACAGAAACAGGCATAGAAAGTTCTATTACAAATTTTTATGAAACAATAGAGCCCAAAAAGAAAATTACATATGGTCCTCAAAAATTTACTGGTATAGTTTTAAATAATAATTCACTTGCTAATTTTGAAGTATTTGAAAGTTTAGGATTTAAAAAAACATTAGGCGATAAACATAACAAACTTTTAAGTTCTAATAATTTTACAATTATGTTAGACAAAACAAATGCAAGAGAAAAACCTACAGTTGTTGCTGATACGCCAGATATATTTGGCAATATTGCTACATTGACACTTGCTGGTGTATCAATGAAAACATATAACCAGAATTCATTTCCTAGCAATCTTGGAACATGGTCTCATAAAATTAAGGGATATAATTGTACTGCAGATGGTAACCAGGAAAGTTACACGATAGAAAAATTAGTTTTAAATACTCCTAGTTATATGGATATTATTTTAAGACAAAGGAGACGCAAAGTAACAATTAGTGAAACAACATTAGATTACCACTTTGATAGAATAAAATGACAGCACACTTTGATTATTTTGACAAACTACAAGGCTTAAAAGAGTCTGAGTTACGTGATGAGATTACAATGCTTAATACAAAGTTTTATGCATTAGTTAATGATACTCCTATTAGACAGCAAATTGGAAACATGTTGGACATGGCAAGAGACCAATTAAACATAACTGTTGCACAAAGACAACGTAAAGACGAACCTGAAATAATGAACATAGGAGAGATAGAAGAAAAGATTGAAACTCCTGATTATACTAAACAAGAATTAATTACACATTTTAAAAGATTTTATTCTGGTGATAAGTCATCACAAAATGAAGGCATTGATAAACCAGTTACAGGTAGTAGAAAAACTACACCAACATTTATAACACCAGTAGACAGACCTGTTAGAAGATCATCTGGTAAACCTGATGTAGGAACTATCCCGGTGTTTGGAGCAAAAAAATGAACATACTCACAGTTAGCAAGACTATACCATTTAAAGGTATGGTATTAGACGATAAAAGCAAATCAATTAAAGCAGTTTTATATGAACTTACATTTACATTACGCACAGAGCAGTCAAGTGACGTAACATATGATCAAGCATACATATATCAAAATATAAGTTTTAGTACAATAAGTAGTTTTATATATGAGCAACTACATCAAACTGTAATGTATGATTTAGACTCTAAAGCAAACGCAGAAAACATTTTTAGTCCATATGATAATAACTTTATGATATTGCCTACAATAAATGAAGCATGTTTAATATCTTGCATACATGCAAAACTAAATGCTATATGTCATGAAACTAGTATTGTTGAAATGATTAAACTTAAAGAGATGGATGAAACTCTTTCTTATGAAATGTTTTCAGATGATTTACAGTATGATACTTTACCTAATATTAAAACTTGGTTAGGAGAATTTTCTGTTTGGGATCAACCATGGTGGAACAGAAAAGATTTTAGCACTTACGATAATTTTTTGCCTAATAAAGAAGAGTACGACTTATTTTTTAATAACTCAGACAGAGACAATATTAATGAAAAAATGGCCGCCCCTATACGAGAAATAGAAGGCCAAATCATTGGTGAGTTAGCAAGTGAATATCTAGACGAGGATAATCCTGAAACTGTTGAAAAAGGAAAATTAATAGAAATAGATTTTAAGAACCCTAAAAAATTTAAACCTAAATTAGTTCCAAAAGAACCTAAATAACTTGACAAATATTTATAATTGTCATATAATGTTAATATGAAAAACTATCTGGCGACTGAGCAACAGGGTATTGAACTATTGTATAGAGGCAATAGTCTAGATGATATACCTTTTAGTGATGTTACAAACTATAATAAGTTTTGTGAGGAATTAGAACTACTTCCTTTATCAGATAAAACTTACTTTAGCCAAGACTTTAACATACCACAACATTATAAAGAACTGGATATTGAAAAGTATATACATGACAAACTTGTGCAACGTGATCCCGACGAGATAGGGAGAGTAGAAATGGAGTTAGGCATGTATAAAGAACGAGGGTTATACCCTATCTTACAATTATTAGTGTATATTATAGATACTATGAGACAAAATAATTTAGTATGGGGTGTAGGCAGAGGAAGTAGTGTTTCCAGTTATTTACTCTATATTCTGGGTGTACACAAGGTCGATAGCCATAAATATGAATTAGACATTAAGGAATTTTTAAAATAATGGTATCAAGAAAAACAAATAAAGGACAAGTTATAGATCTAGACTCTATAATGGCACAACAAAAGGATATACCTGCAATGGGTAATATGGGTGTTGATGCTGAAGGTAATACCTTAGGTCCTGGTGGAGAAGTTGTTGAAGGCAGAGACCAAAGGGTTAGAGCCTATTACAAAGACAATCCACAGAGTAGTACAGCACAACAAAGTTTAAAAGGACCTAGTCCCGAAATGTCAGGTAAGTTACAGCCTGATGGAGTAACTCCAGAAGTAAAAACAGCAAAAACGGCCAAAGAGAATGTGCGAACAGCACCTAAACAAGAGCCACCAAAGACAACACAGCCAGAACCAGAGGCACCACTAGGTGAGAGTTTTGATGATGAAAAGCCACTTGGCTATAAAGAAGTCGAACTCCCTAATGGTGACATAGATATGGTACCATACTACACAGAGGAGGACGATCCAGATGCCGAGGATAAGAGCATATAGCGACAACATATTAGCAATTAAAGGCGACTTTGGTGACAAAAAAACAACTGCCGGAATCATTGTTAAAGCATCTATAGGAAAAGAAGAAGGCACGGTACCAAGATGGTTCCAGGTGTTCGACGTCGGGCCTGATATAGATTGGTTGCAACCTGGACAATGGGTATATGTAGAGTATGGCCGTTGGACTGAAGGTTTTAAAGCACCAGATGACAGATTAGAAGAAGGCCAAAAGATTTGGAAATTAGACCCTAACGGTTGTTTAGCCGTATCAGAAGAAAAACCAGAAGATCAATTAAATTTAAAATCCTCTAACGGTATAGAATTTGCTATGAAAAAAACACGATAATGAAAATACCAAAAGTAGAGGCACCACTTGCCACATTCTTTTTAAGAATACCACTAAGTGTGATGTTCTTTCAACAAGGACTAAGTAAGTATCCTGTTGATGGAGCAGTAGCCGAGATGTGGAACTTACCATACATAGTATGGTGGTTTGTGACTTGGGGAGAAATAGGTAGTGCTATTGGACTACTAGTTGGTGGTGTTTTAGGTATAGTACCCTGGCACAGATGGTTAAGCAAATTTTATCAATCAGTAGCATGGAACATTGGTGATATTATTACAAGATTCAGTGCTATCACAATGACTTGTGTGGTTACTGGAGTTATATGGTTAATGGCACCTAACAGTTTATGGGACGTCATATGGAGAGACTACTTGCACGTTAGTTTATATGTAGGTGCTCTTTACTTTGCTCTCAGAGGAAATGCCAAATACGGAGCATAATATATGAAATTACCAGAAGTTAAACATGCAACAGGTGTGTCCACAATAGGACTTACTGGAGTCACAATACTTGCAGGTATTATATTTGCAGATTTAAACACATGGTGGATTATAATATCTTTATTGTGCATATTAAGTGCAATAGGATTAGAAGCAGGAACAACAGAAAATGCCTTACATAGAAAAGACAGGAAATAAAGCAATTCAAGAACAACTTTGGCAATGGGAAGGTGTAATGCATGACCCTAACATAGATGGCTTCAATGGATTTGGTTGTAAACAAAAGATATATAAAGTACTGTGGCAAGCACAGAAGGCCATCAAAGAGGCACCTAAATATGCAGGTGAGGACGAATGGTTGGAGGAGCAACTGCTTCAACTAGCAGAACATAAATTACAAACATGAAACTTGGAATTATAGGCAAAGGCTTTGTTGGTTCAGCAGTTGCTAATGGTTTTGACATAGATGTAGATCAGTTTGTGGTGGATCCACTAATAAACGACAACACAATTATTGACCTTGTCAATTATGATCCACCACTCCTTTTTGTTTGTGTACCCACACCAGAACATTCAAGTCATATGGATGTAGATGTTAGTATAGCAAGGGAAGTTCTTATTGAACTAGAAAGATTGACTTACAAAGGCATTGTAGTAATTAAAAGCACCATTACTCCAGATCATTTAACTTCATTTAAAAAGAAATTTAAAAAATTAAAAATTGTTTATAATCCTGAGTTTCTTACAGAAGCAAATAGTTTTAAGGATTTTATAAATCCTGATATGCAAATACTAGGTGGTAAATGGAGAGACTGTGAAACTGTAGAGAAAGCATACATACGCCATAGTAGTGTTAGGACAGTACCAACATTTAAAGTTGATTTAATAACAGCAAGTTTAATCAAATACACGATAAATAGTTGGCTAGCCACTAAAGTTACATGGTTTAACGAGTTATATAAATTACACGAAGCAAGTGGCTCTCATAGTAGTTGGGAGCAATTTATAGACATGATAACTAGAGACCCTCGCATAGGCGATAGCCATATGCAGGTTCCTGGACCTGACGGTAACTTTGGCTTTGGTGGTCATTGTTTTCCTAAAGATACAAAAGCATTTTTGTATTACAGTAAGTTAAAGAAAAAAGAACTTACTCTTTTAAAGAAAACAATGGATATTAATAAGAGCCAAAGAGATGAGTAACAAAACCATTTGTAGTGCATTTTGGAAACATGCAAACATTAGAAGCGACAACAGAGTATTTCCTTGTTGTAGATTCAAATACCCTGTTGGCAAATTTAACGGAGATGTAGGAGAAATTTTACATACACCTGCATATCAAGAACTAAGACGCAAGGCACTAGCAGGAGAAGAAATTGCAGGATGTAAAAAATGTTACGATGAAGAAAAAGTATCCGGAGCAACTAAGCCTAATAGAACTAAAGAAATATTAGCACCCTCAACTAGATTGGAGTTTAACTCCACATATAATTGCAAAGATGTTAATTTAGAATTTTTAGAAGTTGGCTTTGATAATATTTGTAATCTAATGTGTGTAATGTGTTCTCCAGAATGGAGTAATGCTTGGGGCAAAAAGTTACATCCAGATTTACCTCCTAAGCAATTAATAAAAGAAACAGACAGTTTTGATAATATTCCTGACACAATTACAACTGTTTTATTTTTAGGTGGTGAGCCTTTAATGACAACTAGACATATTAAATTTATGGAAAAATTCAAAAACTTACATCAGTTAAAAGTAATTTATAATACAAACGGTACCTATAAAATTAATAATAAAGTTAAAAAACTTTTAGACAAATGTAAAGATGTATTTTTCTATATTAGTGTAGATGGTATAGGAGAAGTAAATGACAGAGTCAGAGAAGGCAGTAAGTGGGAAGATGTAACATACTTTATAAATCAAGTAAAGCAATACGGATACAAGTATCAAATTACATCCTCGATACATAATGAAAATATCAGAGACTTGCCTAACCTATATAACTGGGTAATAGAAAATGACCATGATTGGAGAGTTACATTGGTAACATATCCAGAAAAATTCCAGATACGAAACTCTACACTTAACACTAAAAAGAAAATACAAAAGTTTCTTTTAAACAACGACGTCCCCCTCAAAAAAAATATTTTAGAATCACTTGACATTTAACTCTAATATAGTATAATACCTATTATGCAAACTCTTCCTTGTAGCACATGCGACAAACAAGTGATATTAACAGAAGTAAAATATTATACAGCAGATAAGCAACATGTATTCTGTGATGCTTACTGTAGCAATGCATGGTTTATCAAAAGAGATGAACCAAAAGCAGGTGACACAATTAAGATTTAACACACTAAGGAGATAAAATGGCAAAAGAATATAACACAACAGCAACACACACTAAAGGAGCAAGAGTAGTTTCTGACTATGGAAACGATATGATATTTGAGCAACCTAGAAAAGGACTAGTTCAACAAGAGTTTGTTTCTTATGAGTCTGTAGAAGCAGGTATGAAAAGATCAGTCACCACCAGACGTTATACAATAAATGGTGGATATGACGACACTCAAACAATTACAATTTTACCAAGGAATATTTAATGACAGATTCAGAGATGGAAGTCATACTTAATATGGTTGACGATATATTCACAGACCAAATTGAGGAAGGACATCATCCTATATCTGTTGCTAGTGTAGTATTTGCAGTAGCAATTAAACATTTAAAAATAAATCTTGACAAACAAGATTTTGTTGCTATAATAGATGAAATTAGAAATACTGATCCAGATGAATTAATTGAAATCAGATATGTCGAATCTAGCGACACTAAAAAAAGGACAATACATTGAACGAATATCAGAAGGTTAAAGCCAAACAGGCTGAACAATTAGGTTCTATAGACCAAGCACATCCAATGAAACAGGTTGCTATTATGTCAGTAATACAAGTGCTAATGTTAGCAAGTGTAGGAATAGGAATGCTTTTTATAGGAATTAATTTATGAAAGAACTTTGGACAGAGAAATACAGACCCTCAAACATAGGTACCTATGTGTTTCGAGATGAGGGTCAACGCCAGCAGGTAAGTGGCTGGGTACAAGAAGGAGCACTACCACACTTGCTATTCAGTGGTGCTCCTGGTGTAGGAAAAACTACACTAGCGAAAGTTTTGTTACAGGAACTTGAAGTAGATGACATGGACATACTGGAAATAAACGCCAGTAATGAAAACAATGTTGATACTATCAGAAACAAGATAACAAACTTTTCGTCCACAATGCCGTTTGGTGATATTAAGTATGTGCTACTTGATGAAGCAGATTATATTACCCCTAATGGCCAGGCGGCATTACGTGGTGTTATGGAAATGTATCATACTAGTTGTAGGTTTATATTAACATGTAATTATCCTCAACGTATTATTCCAGCACTACATAGTAGATGCCAAGGCTTCCATATTGAGAAGTTAGATATAACTGAATTTACTGCCAGGCTGGCACAAATTTGTATAGATGAAGGTGTAGAAATGGACTTAGATACACTAGACACTTATGTACAAGCAAGTTATCCTGATTTGCGTAAATGTATTAACCTGGTACAGCAAAATGTAGTAGACAGCATTCTACAACGTCCTCAGGACGGTGACAGAGCACAAAGCGACTGGATGCTAAATGCTATAGAGATGTTTAAAGGTGGAGACTATAAAGGTGCCAGAACACTTATTTGCAGTCAAGCAAGGCCTGAAGAGTATGATGACATATATAAGTTTATGTATAGAAACTTAGACTTATGGGGCAACACAGAACAGCAACAAGATCAAGCGATAGTTTTAATTAGGAACGGTATGGCTAAAAGTAGTCTATGTGCAGATCCTGAAATTAACCTAGCCGCAACATTAATTGAACTTCAATTAAACGCCTCCTAAATAGATATACCGATAAATAGATTTGTTATGTGGACAAATATATCTAATTGGTTTAAAAAAATAGCATATGAAGAATACGAACTTACAGTTTGGTTTGACGATACATCTACGACAGATATAGACGGTAATGTAACTACACTAAAGTCTAAAAAAGTATTCATATTAAAATCTGTATCTAAAAAAACGCCTACTCATATTAAAGGGCAAGAATTAGATGGCAAAAACTTTGAGATAAGAACGGTCAAGCCTTTTGACTATATGCTAAGAAAAATTTATTAAAAATGAAGCCTTCGTTCGACGGTGCAATCATTTTTGAACTCACCAACCAGAGAAATAGTTTAAGTACCTATACTATAAGGCCATTAGGACCTTTTGCTTTAAATGAAGTATTTGTTAAAAAGGATATTCCAAGTACTGTTGTAAATTATGTAGACTTTTGGACTCCAGAAGAGTTAGCAAAAAACTTGCTTATATGGTGTAAAAATAATAATATTAAAAATCCTTTACTATTAGGCAGTTCGCTTTTTAATAATAACACATTAGATCCTAGGATGCCGTTTGCAATCACAGTTGGTATTTTAAAACAACATTTAGACTGTACAGTTATTCTAGGCGGACCTAATTCTTTTTACGAGTATAATTCTAAAAATGGACAAACTAATTGCGGTAAGCCATTACTAAAACCAGATTATATTTTTAAAGGCAGAGCATTACATTTATTTGAAGGCTGGCTAGATGGTATCGCAGATATACATTTTGCTAATGTAGACGGATTAAATGTTACTAAGTCAGCAAACGCCACAATAGTAGAATCGCCAGTAGTATCAAAATTATATGACGATTATTGTTTAACACCTAATGATATATTAAACTTTGAAACTAGATTAGGCTGTAAATTTAATTGTACATTCTGTAACTTTGAATTTAGAAATGCAAAAGAAATTAAAGACTCATCCTGCGAATCGTTAGCAGAATTTTTCCAAACTGCTCATGACAAATACGGTGTTACACATTTTAGTTGTGTAGATGATACCTTTAATGAAGATGATAAAAAAGTAGATAACCTATTATCTGTAATTCAGTCATTAGATTATAAACCTGTAATATGTGGATTTACAAGATTCGATTTACTAATGGCCAAGCAACATCAATTAGAAAAATTTGATGAAATAGGATTTCATGGTCACTTTTTTGGAATAGAAACTTTACATCCAGCCGCATGTAAAAATATAAGAAAAACTACAAGAAAAGAAAAAGCATTTGAATTTTTAGAGCATATAAAAGAACGTTACCCACATTGGTATATTATGTCTACATACATTATAGGACTACCAGGTGAGCCGTTAGAACATACTATGGAAGTAATTAAACATTTAGTAAACAATAACCTTATAGATGCTATTAGTTTAAACACATTACATTTAGAAGAGCAATCTCATGGTTCAGATCATACAAGTATGATGGCCTCGAATCCAGAAAAATTTGGACTTACCATTACGAATAAAACCAAATATCCAGGTGGAACTGATTTAGAATGGGCACATGAATTAGCAGACAATAAAACCGCAGATGCTTTAAAACTTCGTGCTAGAAGTTTTTGCAGAAAAAAAGGAATAATAGATCTAAATTGTTGGGACTGGTTAATATCTCAAGCCATAGGTTCCCATGAACGTAATGTTCAAATAGAGCATATTATTCAGTATATTAAACGTAAGTCTATTTTTTTAAATAGTTAGTTGTCGTATAAACGCAACACCTCCGTCACTACTTCGTGCCTCTCTATGTCTTTATTAGTAAAATTAACTGCCTTTATTAATTTGGATTTTGTCGTCATTAGTCTCTCCATAAAACATTTTAAGCCATTGGTTTCGTAACCTCGGTCATGTTGATCTAAATCTCCCGTTACAATCATTTTGCTATTGTTACCTAATCTAGTTAATAGCATTTTCATCTGATTGTCTGTAGCATTTTGCATTTCATCTGCTATAATATATGAATTTTTAAAAGTTCTACCTCTCATATATGCCAACGGTGCAATTTCGATTTTGTTGTCGTTTATCATAAATTCTATTTGGTCTGGCGTATAGTATTCCTCAAACACGTCAAAAATAGGTCGTGTCCATGGTGCCATTTTTTCCATTAACGTTCCTGGCAAAAAGCCATGTTGCTCGTCTACGGATACTGCTGGTCTCGTTACCACAAATTTATCTATTTTGTTCTGTTTTATTGCACGAATACCTGCCAAAGTTGATATTAGTGTTTTGCCTGTTCCTGCTGGACCTACAGCAAACACTATGTTGATGTTCATGTCTTCTATTAAACCTAGTAAGTCATCCTGGTGGAAATTACGTGGTACAATATTAACATCTTTTTGCCTTTTGCGTAATAAGGCGCCCCCTTCTATTACTCTCAAATAATTATCTCCTTTAAATTTTTGTTTTTTGTATTTGTTTGCTTTGTGTTTTCTAGCCTTTCTGGACATGTTAGCCTCCTTGTAGCCATAAAAAAACCGTGCAAGGCATTGGTGCCGTCACGGTCATCGTTTAATATGTGTGTTATAACTGTATTTTTGAGTATTAACTTCATATGTACATATAATATTTAATACAAGAGTTCAAACCTAAAACAACTCATTTTATAAATATGATAAATAGATGTATAGGAGATAAGATGACAATTTCAGCAAAAGTATTAAATGATAACATCAAAACTATATCTAGTTCTAATAGTTTATTAGACATGCTCTTAGAGTTTGAGAAAACACTTGACGGATTAGATTTATATGCATTTAAAAACTGGCATAAAGGTGAAATTTTAGAAGGACCTACATTAGGTAGACATTTTGTAAATGTAAAACTTATGTATCCATATAAAGCGATGCCTGATCCAGATGGTGCAAAAAGACTTATTGCTAGAGATTGTTTAGTAGAGTTTAAAAAAGATACATTATTAAGACCAAAAAAAGTACAGTCTTTTGATGATGTAACTTTAGAAAAAAGAAACGACGGCTCCACAAGATACAAACCAAAAACGTTGTCACAACCTATTTGGGTAGTAAGTATAGACATGCCTAGAAGGTATGTAGATGAATTTACTCCTGATGTTGTGGAAGTTGACAGCCAATATGTTGATATGGAAGATACAGACCTAAATAGTCAAAATCAAGCAACTAGTATTAACAATTCAGTACCTAATACAGGAATCTTATAATGGCATTAAGACAACATGACTTAAAAAATACTATGCTTAAAAAAATAAGTCTAGACGAATTTACTCCCAAAACAGGCGAAACAAAAGATGTAATGGTTGTAGGATTTCATATTCATGAGCAACAGGCTGGTAAAGACCTATATAAATTTTTAAATCATAGTATTCATGAAATACGTGATGTTGAGGTATCCCCTAATCCAAATCCTGAAAACTATTTTATGGTGTTTGTAGAAATGGATAGGAACGAAAACGCAATAACTAATTTAAAAGGTTTAGTTAAAGAAATAGAAAATATAAGCGACAATTTAGATTGGAATATTAGTACACTATTAAGCGAAGATTTAATAGACTTAGAATCTGAAGAATTAAATAATTTTGTGCAATTAGACCCAGAAGCATATCTTAGTCCAGATGACTGGCGGGCTCAAAAGGCAACTGAAGCCAAGCAACAAGAAGAAGAAAAACTAGAAGCAGAAGCACAAGACAACTCAAATAATATATTAGAGTTTTTAAAAGGGTCTAGTTTATTAGAAGCAGGCATTAACGATAATCAACTTCATATGAGAGGTAGCAAGGACGTAGCAACACTAGAAATAGTAAACTTTGGTCCTGCAAAAGATGTTATGTCTGAATTAGGTATTTCAGAAAGTGCTGTAAAAGAATTAGACTATAGTTTAAGAAAGTTTAATTCAATGTTAGGCGAAATGAAAGCAATACCTATATCAGAATATATTGTTGTTTTTGGAAACGACGATAATATTCTTGTAACAAAGATGGTTTAGACACATGAGACAACAAGTAATAGAAGTATTAAAAAGTCATTTTGGAGATAAGCCTATTGAGGACAGCAGTCACTTAATGGACGATCTCGGAGCAGACGAATTTGATATAGTTGATGTTATTCTTCAAATAGAGGAAAAACTTAACATCACAATACCTGAAGAAGAAACATTTGATGTAATGACTGTGTCGCAACTCTTGGAGGTTGTAGGCAATAATGTTCAGCCAGATTAAATTAATTTTCTTTTTTATGTTACTATCAACTGCCGCAGGTGGCATTTGGTATGTGCAACATCTAAAATCTGAAAACGAAATCCTTACACTTAATAATGAAAAACTCAATGGTGCGGTTGAACAGCAACAGCAACTTATAGAGCAACAGTTAAGAGATATTGAATCTAAAGAAGATATTAATAGTCAATTAATAAAAAATAATGCTAAACTTAATGCTGATTTAAATTTAGCAAATGAAAAGTTTAACAAAGTAAATGCTTCAGGTGAAAGAAGGGACATAGGTAACTTAGCAGTAAGTAAACCTAAGAGCATAGAAAGAATAGAACGTAAGAGAGAACAACAGAGAGCAAGGTGTTTCGAAATAGCACAAGGCTCGCCACTAACAGAGGAGGAGTTAAATGCAACTAAGAAATCGCAGATTAATGCAGAATGCACTAATATTGCCAATCCTAACTATATTCCTTATTAGTGGTTGTGCAAGTACAAAGTCTTTAGAAATCTTTACCAAAGAGGTAGAACGTATGCCTCTAGACTTAGAATTGCCTCCTGTGGAAACACTAGAGAAAGTTAATCTTATAATTATTACTAGTGATAATCAGGATGAGGTGTTTGCTAAATTAAAAGAGCAAAATATAGATCCTGTATTGTTTGCTTACACTGATGAAGATTGGGAACTTGTTACCAAAAATAATGTCAGAATGCGTAATCAAATTATAAAACTTAGAGCAATCATAGAAGCCTATAAGGTATATTACGAGCCTGAAGAGCAAGTAGGTAAAGAAAAAAATAGTAATAAACTTTTAAATTCAGAGTTTGAGCCAAAAAACTTTAAAAAAGACAAAGACTAATTGACTTCCTGTCAATTTTGTGTATAATAATATTATGGATCACTACGAAACTCTTGGCGTGAGCAAAGCGGCATCATCAAAGGAAATTAAAACTGCTTATCGCAAACTTGCGATGAAGCATCATCCTGACAAGGGCGGTGATACAGAAGTGTTTAAAAGGATTACGGGTGCATATGATGTTCTAAGTGATCCAGACAAAAGGGCTCAGTATGATAACCCTAATCCTTTTGATCAACTTGGTGGTGATCCCTTTGGACAAGGTAGTCCTTTTGGCGATATTTTTAGCGAAATTTTTGGCGGACGTAGAAGACAACAACCAAATAGAAATCCTGACGGTAGAATGGATTTAAATATTAGTTTAACACAGGCTTATAGCGGTACAAGTGTTGTTGTAAACACAGGTTATGCAACATTAGATGTTACTATTCCTAAAGGTATTAAGGACGGTAGCCAGTTAAGATTATCTGGTAAGGGACCTTTAAGATATACAGAAATGCCTCCTGGAGACTTACTAATCAGAGTGCATATAGATTATCCTCATGGCTGGGGAAGAGACGGCAATAATTTATTTTGCAGATTGTCTGTAAACACATTAGACGCAATTACAGGATGTAAACAAATATTTGAACATATTGATGGTAAAAAATTAGAAGTTAATATACCTCTTGGTTCACAAAATGGAACTAGACTAAGAATTAAAGATTTTGGATTTGTTGATCCTAATAATGGTCTAGTTGGAAGTTTATTTTTAATTGTGGACCTAGAAACGCCAGTAATTACGGATGAAGAACAGTTAAAAGTATTAAATAAAATTAGAAACAAGGACTGGAATGGATCATAAATCAATAGAAACAATTTTAACTAAAGCATTAGATAGTGCCTCAAATAAAAGTCATGAGTATATGACTATAGAGCATATAACTATTGAGTTGCTTAAGAGCAAACCTATTGCCAAATTAATGAAAGAAATGGGAGTCGATACTGAACCAGTTATCGAATCGCTAGAGGCTTTTATTGATTCTGAATGGAGCCAACTTACAGGACAAAATGGTCCTAAAGGTATGCCTAAAAGAACAGTTAGTGTTGAAAGAATTATACAACGTGGATTAGCAAATGCTGTATTTACAGGAAGAGATACAATACTGCCAATAGATTTACTGATTTCTATTCTCAAAGAGAAAGAAAGTCAAGCAAAGTATTATTTAAATATTCATGGTATCGATGAAGAATTAATAATTAGTAATCTAGAAGCAAGAGACTATAGTAAAAAATCTGCAGAACTTCTTAAAGAGTTTACAAGAAACTTAAACGAAGAAGCAAGTGCTAAAAATATAGATCCTCTTATTGGTAGACATTCTGAAGTAAGCGACCTAGTCCACGTACTTGCAAGGCGCAAGAAAAATAATTGTGTTATTGTAGGAGAGCCTGGAACAGGTAAGACAGCAATAGCAGAAGGTCTTGCAAAAAGAATCGTTGAAGGAGATGTACCTAAGCCTCTACTTAATAAAGTTATTTACAGTCTCAATGTATCTGATTTACTTGCAGGTACTAGATACAGAGGAGATTTTGAGGAAAGAGTAAAACAACTTTTAAAAGGTTTAGAAAAATCTCCAGAAGCAATATTGTTTATAGATGAAATACATATGATTATGGGTGCCGGTAGCACAGGTAATGGTAGTGTTGATGTTGCTAATATTTTAAAACCTGTATTAGGTGCAGGTAAACTTTTAACCATAGGTGCTACAACTCCAGACGAATTTGCTAATAGTTTTGAAAAGGACAAAGCACTGATGCGTAGATTTGCAAGGTTAGATATTGAGCCTACAAATGTTGAGGACACAAAAGAGATAGTAAAAGGACTTAAAACATATTACTCAGACTTTCACAAAGTAGGTTATTCAGACGAAGTTTTAGACAAAGTTGTTGATCTATCTGAACGTTATATTAAAAACAAATACTTTCCTGATAAAGCAATAGACGTAATGGATGCCAGTGGTGCCGCAGTAAAATTAAGAGAAGATAAAATTGTAGAAATAAAAGATATTATACAAACAGTATCTAAGATATCCAAAGTAGGTGTTGATGTAATTGATGTAGAAAGAACTGACAGTTATAAAAGTCTAGATTATAGAATAAAGCAAACTGTATTCGGTCAAGACGATGCAATAGATAAAATCGTAGAAGCAATTTTAGTAAGTAAAGCAGGACTTAGAGAAGGCAATAAACCTATAGGAAGTTTCCTATTTGTAGGTCCTACAGGAACAGGTAAAACAGAAACAGCAAGGGCACTATCCAAGGAACTAGAAGCAAAACTTGTAAAATTTGATATGTCAGAATATCAAGAGCGCCATAGTGTTAGTAAACTCATAGGTGCTCCTCCAGGATATGTTGGACATGCAGAAGGTAAGATGGGCCAGGGACAACTGCTCTCTGAGGTAGAAGATAATCCTAATTGTGTATTGCTATTAGATGAGGTAGAAAAAGCCGCACCAGAAGTTTTACAAGTACTACTGCAAGTTATGGATGATGGAAACCTAACAGGTAGCACAGGTAAAAAAGTAGACTTTACAAATGTAGTTTTATTAATGACTAGTAATTTAGGTGCCGCAAGTTCTGAGACACTTAAAATAGGATTTGGAGATCAAGCAAAAACTAAAGAAATTGAAAAAGCGGTTGAGAAATTTTTTACACCAGAGTTTAGAAACAGACTAGATGGTGTTGTTAAATTTAATAAACTTGATCCTGAACTTATGTTAATGATTGTTGATAGACTTGTTAAAGAAACAAATGAATTATTATTAGGAAACGAAACAGGAATAAAATTATTAGTAACAGATTTTGCAAAACAAAAATTATCTGAAAAGGGTTACGAACCTAGTATGGGTGCAAGACCATTAAAAAGAGTATTTGAAGAACAGATCAAGAAGCCACTAAGTAAAAAAATATTATTTGAAGATCTTAAAAATATAACTATTACTATTGACTATAATGAGGACAAAGATGAGTTCTTATTGGGTTAAAAGAGCGAAAGAGCAAGTAGAAAAGACTACAGTATTAGGTATTAATTATAAAGGGTTTTTAGTAACACCCTCTAATAAAGAATACTATAATGATTACATGTACAAAGTTGAAACTTTTGGTAATAGTGTTTCATATGATATAGAACTTCATAATGATATAGATAAATGGCAACAAGATAATTGGTATTATGGAGTTAGAAGCCAATGGACTACCAAAAACAGATTATTATTTTTTAAAAATATAGAGCAGTTAGATAGTTTTTTAAATACATTTCCAAATGCAATAAGAGGATTACACGGGCCTATTAATAAAGAGCATGTAGAAAATTTAATTCTGCCAGATATTAAAATTAAAAAAGTCTATAAGGAAAAAAATTGGTATAATAAGTATGATGTAAAAATAGAAACGTCTGTGTCCGGCGATTTATTCAACACAGATAAAATACCAGAACTTAAAAAATACTCAGAAGATTTTTACGAATTTGTAAACAATACAGTATCAGATTGTCATTGGTATGCTAATCAAACTGCTGGTTGGAGAAACAATTATGTGTATATGACTGAGGAAGATTTCAAAGTTTTACAGCCTTGGATCAAATTAGCATATGATGAAATTGTTTCTAATGTTTATCAGATTTGCCAACCCTAATGTTATACTTTGTAGAACAGTCTGGAGATATCAGAATTTTTCAAGACACTAAATGGCTTGTAATACCTATCTGGGTAGTGGACGAAGGTAACTTTAAAACTAAAAGTTATTATAAATTTAAATATTCTCTTGAAGATATTTATAAGATATATAATGTTTAAAAATATAGATTTAGATTGGTCTGCAGAAAAATTATTCCAAATATTGCAAAATGATGAAGAGCCATGGATAATAGAGCCTGGCATCAATAACAAATACTGTAGAACAAATAATGAATATATTGTTAAACATCTCTATCAACAAATTATGGACCTGGGATTTACACCAAAAGGATGTTATTTTGCAGAAATGTTGCCTTTTACTGAATTAGATATACACAAGGACTACGGAAGACATTCTGCTATAAACTTTCCTATTGTAGGAGACTGGGCAAATAGTCCACTAATAATCTATAACAAAGATAAAAGCAAACGAGTTTTTGAGCATTTTTACGAAAATAACCAAGCAATTTTATTTAATACACAAAATTTCCATACAGTTTTGAATAACTCTAAACTTACACGATATATTTTAAGCATATCTATTATTACAGAAGGTAATATTTATTACGATGATGATGGCCAAATAGTTGAAGTAAGTGATAAATACATAAGAGAACTAGAAGAATTTCATAAAAGTGATAGGAATAACTAAATGCCAATAAACAGAAGAAGTATTAACATGATGGAGTCAACAGGCACCACTATGAATAAATACAGCACAGAAGTAAAAGGCGACGCATATTACGGATATAGCGACGGTTATCACACTATCCAAGTAATCTACAACCAATTTATAGGCAGAATTAGAATACAAGGCACACTTTCTTTATCGCCTACAGATACAGATTGGTTTGATTTAGTACCTACATCTACAGCAGGTACAGAATTTAATGCTTCAGGGTATGTACAATTTAACAGTAACGATCCTGCCAACAGAGCAGAAGCATATACTTTTCAAGGAAACTTTACATTTGTAAGAGTCTATATGGACAGAGAGCATGTCGGAGACGGTTCAACTTACGATGCATCATACGGCCAGATATCCAAGGTAGTTTTATCCGCATAAAGTGATAAATAGTGTTATAACTATTACACTTTAGGATAAGTATGGCAAATACCTTTATAGAATTAAATGATACTCCTTCCAATTTTACTGGATCCAGTGCAAAATATTTGCAGGTTGACGGTAGTGAAGGCAATGTCATATTCAATAACATTGAGTTAAATAATTTACATAATGTTAATGCATCTGCTCCAGGCGGAGGCCAGGTACTTCAATACAATTCAGCCGCAAGTGAATGGAGAGCACAAACTTATGCTCCTTATAGTGCCGGAAATGGTACAAATTTTGGTGGTTCAGGTTATGTTGTTAATGTTGTAGCAGGCTCTGGAGGTGGATTAACATCCAATGCAAATGGTGTTTATATGACACCTATAGCAAATATTTCCGGCAGTTATGGTAATGCAACACATATTCCAGCAATCACAGTAAATGATAAAGGACAAGTTACAGCAGTTACAACTACAGAAATTACACTAGCACAGGCTAGTAGTTTAACAGCAGACTATGTTGGTAATGTAATAGGAACAGCAGGCCAAATTACAGTAACAGGCGGTACAGGAAATAATTCAAATGCTACATTAAATCTAGTAGCAACAGGTGTTACAGCAGGTATATATGGTAACACTACTCATGCTCCACGTATAACAGTAGATACTTATGGTAGAATAAGTTCAGTAGATTCTGTAGCAGTTAGTGGAGGCGGTGGTGCTAACGGAACATCTTTAGGTTTTGCAAACATAAATGTTTCAGGACAAACAACTATAGGTGCAGATAAAGTTGAGGACGACTTAACATTAGCCGCAGGTACAGGAACAGCAATCACAACAGATGCAAATGCAGACACAATTACATTTGCAATAAATCCTACCACAGCCGCTCAGGCAATGAGCATATCAAACTTTAGTGATGTTGATGCAAGTGGTATTACAAACGGACAAGTTTTAGTTTGGAATAGCAGTTCAAATAAATTTGAAGCAGGAGACCAAACAGGCTCAGGTGGAGGAAATGTTTCTCTAACATCATTTAGTGTAACAACAGCAACACCAAGTGGCAACGGTAGTTTAGCATATGACAATGCAGGTGTATTTACATTTACACCAGCAGATACAAGCAGTGGCGGTGGCGGAGCCGCAGACCAAACACTTAGCATAAGTGGTAACATAATAACAATTAGTGGTAACAATGATACAGTAGACTTAACTACTATGTTGGCACCATATAGTAAAACAGATACTGATGCACAGGACCTTACAATATCAGGCAATATAATTAGCCTTACAGGACAATCAGGTAATGTAGATCTAACAAGTTTATTATCAAGTGGTGGAAGTTACAATGATGCCGCAGTTAATACTCATTTAAATACAAGTGGTGCAAGTGCTAGTCAGGTTTTAAGTTGGAACGGAAGTGATTACGCCTGGGTGGCAGACGGAGACTCTCAAACATTAAGTTGGAATGCAGGCACAACTACATTATCAGTTAGTAATGGTAATAATGTTGACTTGTCAGCATTAGAACAAACACTAAGTTTAAGTGCAAACATTATAACAATAAGTGGCAGTAGCAGTACTGTTGACGTTAGCAAAACTAGATTCTATTATGCTAATCAATCAGACTTCCCTAATGCTACAACATACCATGGTGCAATTGGTCACTCACATGCCGATGGAGCCATGTACTTTGCACACGGTGGTGCTTGGGTTAAAATACCAACAACAAGTGATATAACAACATCAAATACAAACATGAAAGCCTATGTTGACGCAGAAGTCAACACATTAATAGGTGGTGCAAATGTAAACTTAGACAGTTTAGCCGAAGTGGCAAATGCATTAGCAAACAGTAATACAGAATTAAGCACAGTAGCATTTACTGGTGTATATTCAGATATAACAAGCAGACCAACTTTAACATTAAATTCAAGTAATTTAACATTAGACGGAACAACAGTAGATTTATCAGGGGTAGGCGCAACAGGACCTCAAGGCCCACAAGGAAATGTAGGTAATACAGGTGCCACAGGTAATGGTATAACAGGTGCAACTATTAGTGGTGCAGGTAATTTATCACTAACATACAGTAACACATCTACTCAAGACTTAGGTAATATTCAAGGTGGTGTTGGACCACAAGGAATACAGGGTATTCAAGGACCAGCAGGTAACGACGGTGCAGACGGTTCCGGCGATGCAGACCAAACATTAAGTGTCTCAGGTAATGTAATTACAATTAGTGGTAATAACGATACTGTTGATTTAACAACCATGTTGGCGCCATATAGTAAAACAGATACTGACGCTCAAGATTTAACCTTAGCAGGTAATGTAATCAGTTTAACAGGACAATCAGGTAATGTTGACTTAACAAGTTTATTAGTATCAGGTAATTATAATGATGCCGCAGTAGACACACACCTTAACCAAAGTAACCCAACTTCAGGATATGTATTAAGTTGGAATGGTTCAGATTATGCCTGGGTGGCACAATCAGGTGGAGGCGCTTCTGCATTAAACGATTTAACAGATGTATCAGCATCTAGTCCAAGCAGTGGTCAAGTCCTTAAATGGAATGGTAGTGCATGGGCACCAGCGGCAGATTTAAACTCCGGTGGCGGAGGTGGTGGAGCCACAGTACAAAGATTTAAATTAAGTTACAACTCTAGTGGTCAATTAGCATCAACATCTGATAAAACCAGTTTAATAGATAGCATTAGTATAGATAGTGCAAGTGGTGGTGATGTAACTGTAAACTTTGACAGTTCAATAAATTATCCACCAGCAAGTATTATGATGTATGGTTACGATTATACAAATAACAAATATTTGGTAGTGCCATTAGAAACAACAATGGGATTAAGAGAATTAGCAGGAGGAGGCTCCAGTGGCTCACCTACATTGTTTAATGGCTCATCATCAATAGCACTAAAACTGAGATTGAGAGAGGCGGAAACAGGTGCAAGTAGAAGTTTTGGAACAACCACTCACGCATGGATTGAATTCGTTGTTTACGAATAAGGAGTGTAGTTAATGGCTTTAACTAACTTCAAATCCTCACAAATAGTACTTAACGTACCTAATAAAGTTCTAGGTACTAGTATTTCAGCAGTAACAGGAAACGCATATTGGCCACATCAAAATGGCACAGGCGATCAATGGTACGAAGGCGCCGGCGCAACTAAAAAATATTACAGATGGGAAATTACATTTAGTGTTACAGCACAGTCACATGGTTCTCACTTAACAAGAGACGACAATACTTATAATGGTTTAGATGTTGTTGTTGGCGATTGGATAGCAACAGCAACTACAGGACTATGTTGGAAAATACATTCTATTACATCAAAAACAGTAAATAGTGTAACGTGTATAGTAGAGGACTGGTTACGTTATAATACATTTAGAGCAAGTACAGGTAATGGTGCTCCTACATCAGGATCAGCAGTTGTATTTTCGCTTAACGAAAAAGGTGTACCAATGTTAGACCCTCTGCCTACAACGGCGGCGGCACAATTTTATCCAACAGTAGCAAGTAGATTTGAATATTTGAACCCACAACAAAATTATGTACTAGAGCAAACATCACATGGATTAGGTAAAGGAGATATTGTTGCTGTAAGTAGTGCAGGTTTTACAAAGGCAAATACAGCCACAATGGCAAAAATGTTAGGTGTTGTAACTGAAGCAGGCCCAGGACCTGATCAGTTTATGATTATGCCTAACAACCAGATTATAGATTTTGAGCCTAGCATTCCTGGATCACAAGGCGATTATATTTACGTCAGCAGTAGCGGTTCATTTACAACTAGCGATACAGGTAAAATTGCTTTCTTAAAAGTACAAGATGCTATACCCACAGTATTAACAGGAAACATTGATGGTCCTGAAATACCAGACTCTCATACTATATTATTAAACGCACAATCTATTACCTTTAATGGTAGTGGTAGTAACTTAAATGTATCGCAAGTTGCCACACAAATTAATAGTCATACTAGCAATACCAGTGTAGTTGCAAATACAACACCAACACCAACAACTGTGGTGTCAGACGGACCTAATACAATTTATGGACTTGTAGGTGGTTATACACCATTTAGTGCATACATAGATAGTGGTAGTGGTAATACTTTGGTAAACTTTACAACTAATGGTTCACAGTATGCTGGTGTATCTACACCACAAGATATGAAAATTGATATAGATGCTAAAGGTATTGGTAACCTTACTGTCACAGCAACGGCAACAGTACTGACACTTACAGAAAACAACGGTAATGCAGTAAACATATATAATGGCAATGCTGATACAGGTGGCTATGGTTATGTAGGCGGTAGTAACACTTCTGGATTTCCAGCAACAACTAGTGCAACTGGCACTGAAAGACTGACACTCACAAGATCAGATGGCGGGCCTATAGACATATATGAAGGCACAGAAAACTTTCGTGTAAATACAGGCATAGCAAGTGGACATACAGGTATGTTCCCATTAGCATTAAATATTGAACAAGGTATTAGAACAGGCGGAACAACACTTGTAGCAGATATAAGTGCAAGAGATGCCTTAAGTTCACAAGCAGGTGACCAGGCATACGTTACTAATAAAGGTGACGGTGAGTGGGGTCTGTATCTTTATACAGGTAGTGCCTGGGTAGAAGTAAGTAACCAGGATAGTGCAACAGTAGATGCTAAAACTATTACTACAACTTTTGCCATGCCGGCAGGTGGTTTTGGAACTAGCACAACACAGAATATTGGTAATATATCTCCAGGAAGAAAAATTATATCAGTTTATGTTGATGTTGATACAGCATTTAGCAGTTACACAGGTAATGTGCTACCAAATATTGAAGTAGGAACACTTGGTGATCCTGATGTATATTGTGACAGTCCTAGTAATGATCTTACAACTCTAGGGTCTTATGTGTGTACTCCAGACTATGTTTATCCTGCAACAGAAACTCAAGACCAAACTATTAGAGTTAGATGTAACCACTACTCTGCATCAGCAGGTAACGTTACAGTCAAACTTACATACGTCTAAACTAAAACAACAAATAAAGATAAATACTTGTAACGGTTCAGCAAAAAGCCGTTATCGATAACGAATTAGAACATTATAAACAGGAGAACATAATGGCTGACATTAAAAACTTTGGAATCAAAGGTATTGCGGCCGACGTACAAATGGGTAAATCCGGTGGTAGATTAGTCTACGACGCAGGAAATACTAGATTTGACTTCACGCAATCTAATGGTTCCACTCTGGAAGATGTTCGTTTCGGAACAGTAGGTAGTGGTACTTGGAATGGTACTGCTATTGGATCTCAGTTCGGTGGTACAGGTCAAGACTTTAGTTCATCATCAGGTGTAATTAAAGTATCTTCAGGTACTATGTCTGCAGGCTCGATTGCCTTGGCATCAGAAGTAAGTGGTACATTACCAGTTGCTAATGGTGGTACAGGTGCAACATCGGCCGGCGACGCTCGAACTAACTTAGGCTTAGGGACTATTGCTACACAGGCCAGTAATAATGTAAATATTGACGGAGGCGCAATTGATGGCGCAGTCATAGGTGCCGCTAGTCAGGCCGCTGGTAGTTTTACAACTATCAACGCCTCTGGTGCAATTACAGGTGACTTAACAGGAACGGCCGCAAATGCTACTGTTCTTGAAACAGCAAGAACTATTACAGTGGCAGGAGACACAACTGCAGGTGCTACATCTTTTGACGGTAGTCAAAATATTACGTTGACGACAACGTTAGCGGCTTCAGGTGTCAGTGCTGGTAGTTATGGTAGTAGTAGTGCAATTCCAGTTATAACAGTAGACGCTAAAGGTAGAATTACAGCAGTAAGTACTGCTTCTACATCAAGCACATTAACAATTGGAGCCGATAATGGTTCTGATGATACTGTTACAGTTGGTTCAGACACCCTAAACTTTGTAGGTACAAGTAACGAAATCGAAACAACAGTTTCAGATAACCAAATCCAAATTGGATTACCAAACGATGTCACAGTAGGAAATAATTTAACCGTAACAGGTAGTTTCTTATCAGATGATATCACAGCAACAACAGTTAGTCTTACAGGTGATGCGATCATTACAGGTAACTTAACAGTTAATGGTACACAGACAACAGTAAATTCAACAACAGTTGAAACAGCAGATGCAATATTTAGAGTAAACAGTAACGGTGCTAACACCGATGCTGGTTTCGAAGCAAATGCAAATGGAAGTATCAAACAGATACTTTATAAAGCGGCTACAACTCAATGGGATTTCGATTCCGAAACAGTTAAAGCAGGCGCATTTACAACAGCAGGTGCAGTAACAGGTGGATCACTAACAGATGGCACAGCAACTATATCTTCCGGTTCTTTAACTGGTGGTGTTGCAGGTACATTTAGTGGTGCAGTAACAGGTGGAAGTTTAACAGACAGTACGGCTACATTAGCCTCTGGATCTTTAACAGGTGCTGTAAACTTAACTGCTTCAGGTATTGTAAGTTTTGGAACTCTAACAGACTCAGGTGAGTCAATTGCAATCACAAAATTCGTTGATGAAAGTGATGGCATTGGAAGTAATGACAATGATACATCTATACCAACATCAGCGGCAGTTAAAAATTATGTAGATACAAATATTACTGCTCAAGACTTAGACGTTGCAGGTGATAGTGGAACAGGTGCTATTGACTTAGACAGTCAATCACTTACTATTGCAGGTGGTACAGGTCTTACATCCGCGGCAAGTGGACAAACAGTAACAGTAACTCTAGATAATACAGCCGTAAGTGCTGGCTCATATGGTAGTACAACAGCAGTTCCAGTAATTACTGTTGACGCTCAGGGAAGACTTACTTCGGCATCTACAGCCACAATAGCAACAAGTTTTGATATTGGTGCAGACAGTGGTTCAGATGACACAGTTAATGGTGGTGAAAAACTTACCATTTCAGGTACAAGTAATGAGATAGAGACAGCGGTTACTAACAACACAATTACAGTAGGACTTGTTAATGCTCCAACAGTAAGTGGTAACATGACAGCAGGTAATTTTACAACTGCTGGTGCTATTACTGACGGTGCGGCAACTTTATCCGACGGTAGTATTACAGGTGGTGTTGCGGCTACATTTAGTGGCACAGTACAAGGTGGTACACTAACTGACGGTACATTAAGTGCGTCCAGTGGTGCTATTACAGGTGCAACAAACATCACAGCAAGTGGTACAGTACAATACGGATCATTAAGTGACGGTTCAATCACAATTACAGCATTTGTTGACGAAGACAACATGGCTAGTGATAGTGCTTCACTTGTTCCAACTCAGCAATCAGTCAAAGCATACGTTGATTCACAAGTAACTGCTCAAGACTTGGATTTCCAAGGCGACAGTGGTGGTGCTTTAGCAATTGACTTAGACTCAGAAGTATTAGATATTGCTGGTGGTACTAACATTACTACTGTAGGAAGTGGTAATACATTAACGGTAAACCTAGACGGAACATTGGCTGGTTTAACAAGTGTTACATCTACTACATTAACTGACGGAACAGCAACATTAACAGGTGGTGCTCTTAGTGGAGCAACAACTGGTGCGTTCTCAAGTGATGTTACAATTGGTGGTAATTTAACTGTAAGTGGTACACAAACTAGTGTTAATTCAACTAACACAACTATAGCAGATACATTGATTGTTTTACAATCAGGACTAACAGGTGCTAACCCTAACGACATAGGTCACATATACGAAAGAGGAACAGATGGTAACAACGGTTTCTTAGGATGGGATCAATCAACCGATAGGTTTATGGCGGCGACTACAACTGCAGACGGATCAACTGCTGGTGATTTAACACTAGCGGCAACTGATTTTGAAGCGGCTGGACTCATCGGTACTAGTGCTACAATTAGTGGTGCTGTAAGTTTTGGAACATTAACAGACTCAGGTGAGAGTATATCTATTACTAAGTTTGTTGATGAAGGTGATACTATCGCGGCTAACGACAACGATACTACTATTCCAACTTCAGCGGCTGTTAAAGACTACGTTGATAACAACGGTGGTGATGGACTCATACTTAGAGGTACATTTAGTGCAAATAGTTCAGATACAACTTTTAACATTGGTACAGTACCAAATGTTACAGGTAGAACTTATTATGCAGATAAAATTGTATTAAAAGTGGGTACAGCATTTAGTGGTGGATCATTTAACCATATTCTAATTAAAGAAAATGGTGGATCAGGCGACACAATAGTTGCGGCGGCAGATGCCGATGCGGCAACGGCTGGTTCATACATCATTGAATTAGATGGTGATGATACATTAACAAAAAATGCAACTGTACAAGTACAGTTTATGCAATCAAACGGATCTACAGCGGCTACAACCACTGCAGGCTCAATAGTTGCAACAGTTCATTATAACTATGTGTAATGTAATCCAATAGTTTAAAACTATTTAAAAGGGCGGTATTACCGCCCTTTTTTTTACATTATTTTTCAGTTACAAAAGCATTTAATTGTTTTGCAGTATCAATTATATCCTGTGCTGATATTTCTGTAACAGGTATTTCCTGCTTATCATTTGGATAATTTTCGTTATGCATATAGATTGAATCTTTCATTCTGTCAAAGTTATCCATTAAGATACCTTGTGCTTGACCTAATAATGCGGCTCGGATTTCGAACCCAGATTTATGTTCTGACATATTTTTCTCCTGTGTGTATGTGTGTTGTACTTTATGTACAGTTTTATTTATTACTTAACTAAAAAGTTAAAAGATAAAGTGAAATTGTTTATCATGGATTCATTAGATGTAAATCCTGTAATTAAATGACTTGGAAAGTAAACGACTTTATTTTTTGCAGGTTTTATAAAATGTGTCCATTCGTCGAATCCTTTAGGTGTTGAAAAATGTCTTGGACCCATATCATCAAAATATAAATGACTTCCTTTATTTGTTGTTTGTAAAAATACAACAGCCGTGTACCAACTGTATTTTGTTACAAAATGAGGTACTGCCTGACCAGGACTTATGCATGTAAGTTTTAAGTCAGACATTTCTATTTTTTTATTTCCTGTATTAAACTGAGGGGTAACCTCATTTGCAAATCTATTTACAACTAATTTGGTTAATTTACCTGTTTGCTCTCCCATAGATCTGCCATTTGGTGTAATCCAGCCGAAATGTGTATCATCTACTTGCTCACGTTCTACCAGATAGTCTAGTTCATCTAATATAGAATCGTTTTGTTCTTTAGTTAGTTGCAAGTTTTCAGTAAATACTCTATTTGGAAATACATTAATTGTTTTCATATTACTATTTAACCTTTTATGCTTGACAAATGTGTCTTTTCTTGTATAATTAGATATGGGAGTTAAAATATGAAGAAAGATAAAATAATATTAACTGATATAGACGGCGTAATCTTAGATTGGGAAGAAGGCTTCTCAGTTTGGATGGAACATCATGGGCATAATAAAACTGAAGGATACCAATATGTTTATAGCATTGGCGATAGATATGGTCTTACTAGAGAGCAAGGTAACAAACTTGTTAAACAGTTTAACGAAAGTGCGGCAATAGGATTTCTTCCTCCACTTCGTGATGCACAGTTTTTTGTTAAAAAATTACACGAACAGCATCAATATAAATTTATTGCTATTACTAGTTTAAGCCTAGATCCTTATGCAAAATATTTAAGAGAAAGAAATCTTAAAAAACTAATGGGCGATGCCTTTATAGAAGTCGTATGCTTAGACACAGGTGCAGATAAAGATGAGATACTTGCTGAGTATGGTGCAAAATATCCTGGAAATTACTGGATAGAAGACAAACCTGAAAATGTTAATTGGGGTATAGATGCAGGACTTAATGGTATATTAATAGAACATGGTCATAATATGGACTATACAGGTCATGCAAACGTTGTTAAGGATTGGAAAGAAATTTACGACATTATTACATATTAATAAGTTTTAAAATAAAATACCTCCTTTTTGGGGGTATTTTTATGAATAAACACTATAAATATCAGTATGCATATTTTACCAGAATATAGATTTTTACTAGATGACGCCTTATGGATTATCGTTGACCCATGGATCAATCAACCTTTAAAAGATCAGAAATATTATGCTGAATTAGATATAGACATAAATCAACATAATCATATTTTTATTGATAAATTATTTCATGAACTTGAAGATGTAAGAAGAGGCAAGCCTGCTCATGAGCATAACAATATGGTAATTTTTCAAGAAGCAAGTCAGCAAGTACATCCTTTATTTGATGACCCTAAATATCCTATTTATAAAAATATAGATGATTTATATACTCGTTCTAAAGCCTATACAGATATTGTATTTTGTGGTTTACATTATGGTATGTGTGTGCATAGTGCCTTAAAAAGGTTAATTGAAACAAGACTTCAATGTAATTTCTATGTAAAAAGAGATATGTGTTGTCCTATGCCTTTACATAGTTTAGATCAATATGATGCTGATGTAAAATATGAAGGTGCAAAACTAATTTAGATTTAAAGGCTTGACAAATAAAAAATCCATGCTACCCTATTAGCACTTGTTCGTTTGACAGGGCAAACGAGATAGTTGACTGGGCAACTACCGAATCAAAGACACTTCGTGATCTTGATTCTTACGAGCGTCTAACGAATAGGCAACAAGTCTGAATAGGTTAAAATATATGAAAAAACTACTTGACATATCTGTATTTTTTGCTATACTATTATACATAGTTAGGAGTAACACATGACAGATATTTTAGACAAAAACCCAAAAGCAAAAGGTAATGCTTCTGATAGGTCTAGTAAAACATTAATAGATATACCAGAAACAACTCTTTCTGATGAAGAAGTATTAGATAAACTTATTAAAGCAAGAATTGAAATGCTTATGTCAGCACCTTTCTTTGGCAACCTTGCAACCAGGCTTATACTTAAAGATGCTACAGAATGGTGTCCTACAGCCGCAACTGACGGAAAATACTTTTACTATAACAAGCATTTTGTTGCCGCCCTTAGTGATGAAGAAACTGTATTCCTTATGGGACACGAAGTATTACATTGTGTATATGATCATATGGATATTACTAGAAGAGGAGACAGACATCCTGTATTATGGAATATAGCAAATGACTATGTTATAAATGCTGATCTTATAGATGCAAGAGTAGGGGAAGAAATAAAAATAGTACAAATATGTCATGATTGGAAATACAGAGGAAAAATATCTGAAGAAATTTACGATGACTTATTCCAGCAAATGGAAGAAAATGGACAGGTAATGGAAATTCCTATGGACACTTTAGATGTCCATTTAGACAGAGAAGAAGGAGACGACGGAAGTCCTGATTCTGCTAACAAAGGTAACACAGAAGGAAACGAAGAAGGCAAAGACGGTCCTGCACAATATACTGCCGAAGAAAAAGAACAAATTAAACAAGAGTTCCAAAATGCTACTATGCAGGCCGCCAAGGCGGCTGGTGCCGGTAACTTACCAGGTGGCGTAAAAAGATTACTTGACAAATTTTTAAATCCACAACTTGACTGGAGAACTTTACTTGCTATGCAAATACAAAGTGTTATGAGAAGTGACTACACTATGCAAACACCTAGTAGAAAAGGTAGAGATGAAGGTTACTACTTTCCAGGATTAGATAGAGAAACTACAATAGACATTTTTGTTTCTTTAGACATGTCAGGGTCTATATATGATAGTATGGCTACAGACTTCTTAGGAGAAGTTAAAGGTGTTATGGATCAATACACAGACTTTAAAATACATTTAGTTTGTTTTGATACAGATGTTTATAATTATCAAGTATTTGATCAAAGTAATATGGGCGAGTTTATGGAATATGAACTTGCTGGTGGTGGCGGTACTGATTTTGATTGTGTATTTGATTACATGAAAGAAAACGGTATTACTCCTAAGAAACATGTTATGTTTACAGACGGTTATCCATACGGTAGTTGGGGAGATGAAAATTACTGTGATACATTATTTATTGTACATGGTGGTGGCTACGGTGGTAGGTCTCCTGAAGCACCATTTGGTATTACAATTCCTTATACTAGAGAAGAAGATTAATGTCTATTTGGTTATTCGGAAAAAGTTCTGAATTTAGCCAACATATGGCAAGCCAATGGAAAGAAGATGGGCATGATGTAAACGAGTTTGGCAGGAGTGATGTAAACTATGCTGACCCTGAAAAATTTATTGCAATGGTTAGCAAATTAACTATTCCTAATTATGTTGTTTTTAATATCAATGTTGGTGTGCCTTTTGAATGTTCTCCTAATTTACATAAGCAGAGTGTTTACACACAAAAACTAATTTTTAAAGAATGGTTTGATAATAATTTAGATGTAAACTTTTTTAAAATGTATATTTTTAATTGGCTAATAGATAAAAAATTTAAAGGTGACATAGCACACATTACAAGCCAAATAGCAAAAGATACAAATCCTGAATATAAAGGACTTTTAAATTACAAAATGCAAAGAGCATTGGACTATCAAATAATTCAAAATCAAAGAGCATACGGAATAAATTCTTATGGAATTTGCCCTGCTAATATTCAAGATAGTGTTGCATGGCCTAAATATATGGCTAAATTAATTTGTGATAAAGACAAAGACCCTAGTTGGTTGTTTGGAATTATTAAAGAGGAAGATCAACTAAATTACATTTGTTATCCATCTGAGGGATTATATGATAAAACAAACGACTTGCCTTAGCGATTCCGATTGGGAAAACTTACATGGTAATGAAGTATATGTTACCATGTTAAGACATAAAGTTAAATTAGAAATTCCTAAAAAAGAAGAATCTGTTTTTGATAATTACGATGTTACAGATTACATTAAAGAGGTTCCTGAATATTTGGTTTACTATCAAACAGAAAATGTTTATGGGCATATTACAATGTATGTATATTTTGAAAGTCCAATAGATATGCAAAATTTTACACATTTTTATAATACAGATATAGGTCTTAAAAAAATTAAAGATGAAAAGTAACCAGTTTTTCTACACTATGTTTTCACAACAAGTTAAATATAAATATAATAAGGAGTTATTAAATGACTAAAGAACAAATTTCAAATACAGCAGAAGTAGAAGAGCAGATTGCTCCAGAAATTCCTGCAGAAGAAGGACAACAAGTTCCTGAAAGTATTGGGTTACAAGACTTACAACTGTTAGCACAGATTGTAGACTTGGCTACACAAAGAGGTGCCTTTAGAGGCAACGAACTAACGCAAGTTGGTGGTGTGTACGATAAACTTAGTAATTTCTTAGGATTTGTTGCAGAGCAACAGGCTCAGGCTCAGGACGAAGAAGCAGAAGCAGAAGCACCTGCAGAAGCACCTGCAGAGTCAAAAGACGGAGAATAATATGGCAGACATAATGAAACACACTGGAACATTTGGAGAAAAACCTTGCGTAGTAGTATTCAGGGAAGTACCTAATGAACCAGAAAACTGTTTAATTGTTGAATCAGCATCACTTGATGATTCTAAACACGACGATCTAATGAACGTTATTGCAAGTTTAGAAGCACAAGAGTCTAATAATGTATCTGATGTTTTATCAAGACGTCAGTTTAGTGATGGTACAAACATGCTAAATGATTTACATTTTAGTAAAAAGATGATTAAAGTGGCGGTAGATATGGTTTACTTGACTCCTACACCAAGCCAAAAAATACCTTTAAAGGATGTAAATGTTGAAATCAATAAATTAGAATCAGGATCTAATCCTTCTATGAACACAGAGGTAGATCCAGCAACTTTGGCAACACCAAATCCAGTTGAAGTTACTGGAGATGCAAGTGCGGCAGAAGGACTATTAGTACAAGCAGAAATGATTGAACAGGATGCTAAACAACTAATGGAAGATGCAAAATCTAAAAAAGCAGAAGCATACAAACTAGACTCTAGTTTAAAGCCTAAAAAAACTAAAACTACATAATGACTAGAAAGAGCACCAAAATAGTGCTCATGGGCAAAAGGACAGACGAGGGGGAGAATCTTCAAAACTTAATTAAAGATCTCTTTCCTAAGTCGTTGCCTTCTGATTTTATTTACAGTATTTCTTTTTGTTATGATGACGATTTTGTTTTTGAAATACCTAAATCAGATTTACCCGAAACCATTTCACTAGATAATCCATTAGAAATTATACATGATGTTGATTACAACTACGATGGACATTTAGAAATTATAGAGATTATTTTAGATCTAAATAATGTAAAAGGATTTCTAAATAAAGGTTCTGACGATATACTTTCTAAAATCTTTCCTAAATAAATAATACTATGCAATATGTTTACATAAGAATAAACAAATCTGGCTCTAATTCTGTTTTAAGATGGTTAGATGAGAATGAAATACCTTGGAATAAATTTGAGATAATGAAAGAGCAAGATTATGGTAAGAGAGGTACTTCTTTACCTAAAAGCAGATTATATAAAGCAATAGACGATAGCAATTTTAAATTTTTTACTATATTTAGAGATCCTTTTAAAAGGGCAGTATCAAGTTACACATACCAGTTTTTTAAAACTACACAAATAAAAGAAGATCTTATTAAAAGAGTGCCTTTATGTACTTTTAAAGAATTCTTAACAATGCCCTTTGAAGAAATGACAGATTTTCAATATTATCATTCTATGCCTCAATATGATTTTATAACAGACGAAAATGATAGCATAGATTATTTAGATCATTTAGGACAGTTAGAAAATTTTTCAAACACAATAAAATATTTTGAATCAAATGGATTTAGTATTCCTAAAAGGTATTTAGAGCAAGAAAATCGTAGTAATTGGGCTCCTTATAAAGAGTATTATGATGATGATTGTATTGACTTAGTTAAAGTAAGATATAAAAAGGATATAGAATTATTTAATTATTCTTTTTAACCACTTGACATTACCACATATTTTGCTATAATATTAAGATAGTTAGGTAAAGGAGAAAGAGAAGAATGTTCCCAACAATAGATGTATTATCAGCAAGTGCGGCGGCACACAGAATCAACAAAGGATTCATCAAGAAAGATCAAGTAAGGTACGATACCAAGTATGAAAAAACTAAGTGTAACAGTGATTTACTTTATGATCATTTTTACAGGGAAAAATTCTTTTTAACAATCCTAGAAGAAGATCGTACTATGGCAACTACGATTATTGATTATCTTAAAGGGTTATCATTTAAAGCAATAGAACGTGAACTTACAGATTTTGAACGCAACGTTCTTAAACTAGTTACTACAGATTCTATAGAAAAAGACAAAATAGGTATTGCTTCTAGTTTACCAAAAGTTTATTACAATAAAATAGAACAAGATAATTGGACTGATAGAGAAAATATTTTATCTAGAACTAGCGAACCTGTAGGCGAGTTACACTCTAGAGGAAGTTTTAATGTTGTAATAGAGTTCTGCAGGTACATACCTAGAACAATGAGTTATCTCGTCACTACAAGTGTAGAAGATAAACATATCTTAAAATTCTTTTCACAAAGCAATTACAAGGTGGGAGATAAAATTTTACTAGAAGGATATGTTAAAGATCAAAAAAGAGGCCGTTACCACAACGGCATAGAAACTATACTCAATAGAATCAAAGAAGTAGAATCTAAATAATAAATACTTATATGAGTAGACTAATTACTATTGGATGTAGCCTTACGGAATACGTTTATCCCACATGGGCAGATATGGCCGGAACGCATTTTGACGAATATTATAATTTAGGTAGTGCTGGTTGTGGACATGGATATATGCATGTTATATTTAATGAGGCAGACACTATTCTTAATTTACAAAAAGGAGATACTGTAATGGTTATGTCTTCTTCATTTGTAAGACATGATGTTTGGTTGCCACACGAAGGCAAACTAGGTAATTGGGGTTGGCAAGGTAATGGCAACGTTTGGCAAGAGGGTAAATTTTCTAAAGACTTTTTTGCTGAATCCTACAGTAATGCACATTGTTTAATGCAAAGTTATGCAAGTTTAAAGTCCATTAAGGAAGTCTGCTTATCTAAAGGAATAAATTTTTATCTTTTAAAAGGATTCGATACAAATAGATTAAAACAAGATTACGAAATTGTAAATTTAGAATTTTATATAGATGCTCTAGAAAACTTATATACAATAGATAAAAAAGGATTTTATCCATTTTTAGTAGAACGATTTAGTAATCAAGGTTTTGAATACAATAAAGATACAGGTAATCAAATCACAGGATATAAATATCAAGACAGAACATTTCCAGATGCACATCCTACTATTACAATGCATAATAGTTATTTACAAGCAGTACTACCTGAATTTGCTATATCA